>Ga0272443_10000497_pt1 | contig 72336 bp, 63 predicted proteins | sample SSMAcet12_FD_193581 | JGI IMG/M metagenome (GOLD analysis project Ga0272443, IMG submission 193581) | Marine sediment archaeal communities from Little Sippewissett salt marsh, Falmouth, MA, United States - SSM-Acet-12 | ecosystem: Environmental > Aquatic > Marine > Wetlands > Sediment ...
GATGTCCTTTCTGTGGGCTGACTCTGGACAGGGATCACAATGCAGCCATAAATATACTCAGACTGGGGCTACAGTCTGTGCATCAAAATGCTAGATGCCCCCGACTTCAGTCGGGGGAGTAGTCACACATTGAATAAAATCTAAAATCCGCGGACACGATCCGATTTCGTCATCGTTCATTAATGAATTCAGTGATATCTCTGGAAAATTAGATAGTGCCCGAAAACCTCGGCAGAATAACGAATATTGGGGATACCTCAGATATCTTTTGAGATCTCTGAAGAGCTCTTCACGTCTTTGAGCTGGGCCATCCTGTAACCAGTGACCACCTGGCGTCTTCCAGATAACGTCTTGTCCAGCTTGAGATCTCCCGTGTCCACCAGAAGGTATGGTGTTTCCCTCAGTTTATGGGGCGTGGCAACGATTATCAGGTTATCGACCCCTGTTCGTTTGAGGACCTTAGGGCTTATTTGCTGGCTGCCTCTTCCAAGGACGAAGCCTTGAGCTCCTATTGGGCTTACGATTATCTTTGCCTTCTCGACTTTATCGAGCATCTGGAGGAGTTTTTCTTCTGAGGCGTCTTTGCATATTATTTCACCATCCAAGACAACGTCCACCCCAAGGAGGGTTTTTTCGATCCCCATGATCTCTGCTATCTTGGCGGTGGTGGTGCCTGCACCTATTATGTAAGCTGATCCATCTTGCATGAACTCGGAGGCAAAGATCCCTATCTGTTCTTTGAACTCCTCTTCGCTATCGCTTTTGTAGATCTGTTTTCGTTCCTGGATGAGAGCGGGTTTGTAGGGCGTCTTCGCAAATCCATAGACTTTCGTCTCCAGAATTCCTGACCGGTACTTATCTTCATCAACGTCCACTATCTCGGTTTCTCTGACCTTCAGACCGCATCGCAGGTAACCTGCGATCAGGTCTCCTGCGGCCTGGGGGCTGATTGCGAACACTCCCGAATGCATCTTTACGCCTGCCGGTATTCCAAGCAAAGGTACATCAGAAGATACGCTGGCAACGTCGCGGGCGGTTCCGTCACCGCCACAGAAAATTATCAGGTCTGCGTTGTGATCAAGAAAAGATTGGCAAAGGGTTTTGGTGTCTTGGGTTGTGGATTCTTTCTGGGAGTTGTAGATTACTCTGTGTTCAAAACCGCATTCTGAGAGGACTCTTTCGCCCATCTCGCCGCTTGCAGTAAGGAATAGGACGGGCGGGTCGGAAGACGTTCTCACTTCTCGAAGGGCTTTCAGCGCGGCTTTGGCTCGGAGTGGCGCGATTGGTTTTGCACCTCTCTTTTTTGCTTCTTTTGCCAGGTTGTCTGTTCCTTTCAGCCCAACGGATCCGCCCATGCCTGCTACTGGGTTGATCAAAAACCCCACTTTTTTCAGCTCATCATCTCCAAAAAAGATTTGAAAAGGATCCTGAATTCGGATCTTTTCAAAGCTTAGAACTTTGGAATCTTTGCCAGGGATTGTTTCACAAGTTCCACTGGGTACTCGTAGTCTTCCAGCTGGCCTTGGAAGTAGGCGTCGTAAGAAGACATATCGAAGTGGCCGTGACCACTGAGGGCGATGACGATGGTCTTTTCTTCGCCAGTCTTCTTGCAGTTTCGGGCTTCGTCTATAGCGGGTTTGATGGCGTGAGACGATTCTGGGGCAGGGACGATGCCTTCAGTCCTGGCAAAGAGCGTTGCGGCCTCGAAGACCTCGTTTTGGTGGAAGGACTGAGCCTCGACCACGCCGTCGTGGACCAAGTTGCAAAGTTGCGGTGCTGCGCCGTGGTATCTGAGACCTCCCGCATGAATGGATGGTGGAATGAAGTCGTGTCCGAGGGTGTGCATCTTGAGAAGGGGCGTAAGTTTGGCGGTGTCACCAAAGTCATAGGCGTAAAGTCCCTTGGTCAGAGTTGGGCAGGCTGCGGGTTCGCAAGCCACCATTCGTATGTCCTTTCCTTCCTTGGTCTTGTCCGGAACGAAGGGGAAGCATACGCCAGGGAAGTTGGATCCTCCACCGATGCAGCCGAACATCACGTCTGGATAGTCGTCCACAAGCTCGAACTGTTTTTTCATCTCCAATCCTTCCACCGACTGGTGGATGAGGACGTGGTTCAATACAGATCCTAACGCGTAGTTGGTGTTGTCGTGGCTGGCGGCGTCTTCTACGGCTTCGGATATGGCGATCCCCAGACTGCCTCCGGTGTCAGGATGCTCTTTCAGGACGGCTTTGCCGGATTCTGTCAGGTTGCTGGGGCTTGGGATGCATTCTGCGCCCCAGACTTGCATCATGCTCTTTCTGTAGGGTTTTTGGTCGTAGCTGGCCCGGACCATGTAGACTCTGCACTGGAGGCCGAATAGGCAGGTTGCAAGGCTCAAGGCAGATCCCCACTGACCCGCGCCGGTCTCGGTGGCGATCCTTTCGATTCCCTCTTTCATGTTGTAATAGGCTTGGGGAATGGCACTGTTTGGCTTGTGGCTTCCTGCAGGGCTTACGCCTTCGTACTTGTAGTAGATCTTGGCGGGTGTGTTCAGGGCTTGTTCGAGTCTGTGGGCCCTGTAGAGGGGCGTTGGTCTCCAAAGCCGGAGGATATCGCGGACCTCTTCTGGAATGTCGATCCAGCGTTCGGTGCTAATCTCCTGTTTGATCAGCTCTTTGGCGAATATGAACTCAAGATCCTTTGGGTCCAGAGGCTCTCCAGTCTGGGGGTTCAAAGGTGGATCTAAGGGTGTGAGCAAGTCTGCAGAGACGTTGTACCATCGCTTTGGCAGCTCTTCTTCGTCAAGTAGTATTTTGGTTTGCAACGACGTGTCCTCCCAAAAAGGTGAATATTAATGCAATTGATGTACTTTTCTGTGCATTGGAGTAATGATCTCTGCGTTATTTAAGGTTTTTGTGAACGGAAAGAGTGTGGAAGCCGTCAAATCTCGATAACATCGAAGCTCTTATCGCCTGTCCAGCTGTCTTCACCATAGCCTCCAGATGTTTCCACACGATTCACCACACTGTCACCAGAGTCGGTCACGTCGAGGTTTAGCTTGATGGTGGCAACGTCGCCTATAGAAAGATGAGTCAAGGTCCAGTTGGCGCTCGTGAGAGTTAACTCGGAAGGTCTCACCGAAGCGGATACGAAACGCGCTCCTGGCGGGAAGTCGTCCCGAATACAAATTGGCCCAAGGGCACGATTCCCGTTGTTTTCTACAGTGATCACATAGCGAGCGATCGTGGCACTCCCTGTGCAGTTCTGGACGTCAATCTCGCCTTTTTTCGTAACTGTCAAGTGTGGCCGGTCGTACCTCGGAACGCCCCGAAGATATACACTTTGCCGAACAAGGTAGTCTCCTTCGTACTGGTGGTCCATGCTGATTTCATAGGCCTGTGAATTCTCACCGGTGCACTTTTTGTCCACCAGATTTCCATTTTCATCTCTCAAAATTGCGCAGTCACCATCATTGTTCCAGATCTCACAATTGTATCCCATGTACAAGTCAGTGGTGCAGTTTTGTCCGGGGCCGCTATGGACTGTTATGGTAGATCCTGGGCGCAACGTAAAACCAGCCGGAAACTGGCGGCTATAAACGCCATTATCTGAGAGGGTCCATCCGGTCATGTCTACTGCGCGGTCGCCTCGGTTGTGTATCTTGACCCATTCCTCGACGACGTTCAGCGCACTGATGTAGACAGGACCGCTGGAGCCTCCGTTCGACCAACTGCCACGTTTTATAATAGTTCTGTAATTCGCCCTTCCCGTGAATTCTGCCTTGGTCTCCATCTGGTTCAGGCCGCTGGCTACTGTCTCTTTATCCAAGCGCTCTGCGCCTGTATATTCCTCGCCTATGAAGCTGATGTACGGGTTCCTGGACAGAATGCCCTCTTTCCACCTCATGGACTGGGCGATGGAAAAATCGTCGGTGAGATTCTGGTTCGTTGGGACGTAGACGAGGCTTATCTCCTTTGCGATGTAGTTGCTGCTGGTATTGATCTGCTCTTCGGAATCATAAGAGCCGGTTCCTGATTCGTAGGTTTTCTGGCTTTCCTTGATGCGCTTGTTTGTTGTGACCGATCCCGTGCCAGAGGCGGATTTGTCCGACGATAAACAGGATCTTTCGTCGCTCACCTTCTCGTATATTCTGAAACTTCCAACATAATCTTCGCGAGATTCAAAGATCAGTGGTTTTTGTGCTGAAGATAACGGTTCTGATTTCTTGAGGATTCCTATGTGCCCCATTCCTTCGAATGTTGAGTCGATCTCTACCTCTGATCTGTTTCTATCCTGTTTGATGTGACTTTCACGATCAATTGATTCTGCGTATCGATAAGATTCGTGGACAGATGAATGGGGCTCCCGTCCTATACAATCGCAACATGGTCTGCGCCCATCTGCTTTTGCCTCTTCAAGGCTTGAGAACCATACGATGTTCTCAGGTTTTATGTTTGTCACATGCCAGCACCATGGATAGTGGTACACATAGGACTCATTCGATCCAACGAAGGGCGGTGTTGGACTTGTCTTGGCACACATTTCCTCTGCCAATCTAGATGAGTAAATCACGGTCCTGTTGCAAGGAAGTGACAGCGTAGTAGCACAGTACGTTGCAGAGACGTCTTTATCCATCTCGGTGGAATAATTATCTCTGAAAATCTGCATGTGGTCCTCGCCACCATACAAACCGCTGCCATGCTCTTTGCTTTTCAGCTTGATACCGCTTCCGCCCAATCTGTTAACCACATTGACGAATCCCTCTCCTGAGATTACTTGGTCCATCTGAAACGTGAGAAATGATTTTGACTTGTTCAATTCGTTCACTACATCCGTTTCAGGATATTTTGACGTTGTATACTCGTATATCCCGCCAAGATCCTCTTCAAGCGAGCAATTGTTGGGGTGCCTTTCCAGGCCCATGCATGAGACGTTCCACAGGCTTTTTGCGTCATGTTCCTCAAGACAGGAATCAAGTAAGGTGTCGCTTACATTATCACCTTTTTCAAAGCAGCAACTGAGCCAGTTGTCCTGGCAGAAACATCCCGTGGCCTGCAATCCTCTGCTCGATCTCATGAGCGCCCATTCTGGACCTCCATCAGGATACCTGGACCAAGCGCAGTTGTCATCGTACTCGTCGGTCAAAGTTGGCGTTCGATCGATCTCAGAGCCTGAACTGTTCAGCAATATAACTGACTCGTCATGGTTGTCGAGCCACTGCGCTTTTAGGAGGTGATTTGGAGGAACGTAGAATCCCTTTGCAGGGATCTTTTCTCCTGCGGGGATCGTCACAATCTCAGCATTGCCGTGCGTCGTAACGAGTTTCCAGCCACCTATATCGACGTTTTCGGGGCCGCTGTTGTAAAGCTCTGCCCATTCGATGACGTCGTTGGTGTTGTCATTTCCTGGCGGATCGAGTTCCACCTCGTTGATAAACACTTTTCCTGATCCCTGCAATACCATGAACATCATCAATATCAACGCCAATGAAATGATCCGCCGCGTAGTCTTCACCTTCCGATCTGACGCTGTGACATCATGCACTAAAAAGGTTTAGGCGAACCAGAACTTGAAATCTGCATCATGTGGCTTGGAGGATGACTATTCTCTTCGTATCCTGCCAGAACCTATTGACGCAGTCCGGAAAACGTCATTAAACGTTGTGCTTTTCATCAGACATCATGGCAGTTCTCTCTTTCCAATCGTATGAATTAAATTGTTTTTATCATCTTCAAATAAGATCTGAATACAGAACATCTGATTATCTGTGACTTTATCTCGCAACAAGTCCTCAATATATCCATCAATTTAGACTTTAAATATCACAAAAACCTAACTTATTGATTTAACTTTTTATTTTTGTTATTTACTTACCAGAAAGATTCATAAGTAATGAGATTTAATGTCATTTTTGTAAGACAAAAAGCTGAGAGATATTATGAATCTGAACACGACAAAACACGAGTGAAATATTAGTGATATGATCGACGCCCAACTATCGAACTCTTAAGAGATCGATAATTTCCAAAACGCATCGATGAGCGCTACAATCACGAAATTTCATCGTGAAAAATCAGAGGAATTCAGGTCTCTCAGACCCAATTACGATTGCGGAAGAGAAAACGCAAGGCTTCGCCTTTGTCGTTTTCTATCGAGAAGGAGGCGATGATTTGAGACGATATTACTTATGGGGACTTGCAATCGGATTTTTTATCCTTTTGGCAGCAGCAGGCACGATGGCCTCCGAAGACGAGGTCGAAGACGAGGTGGCGACCTACACGATAGGCGATACCACTGGCGATTGGGGCTTTCCTTCGCCTTATGCCCATTACAGCCGCGGACCTGGCTACACTCGAATGAGCTTCGTCTTCGACACCCTGGTCTGGAAGAATGAGGCCGAATACGTCCCGGCTCTCGCCGAGAACTGGGAGATGGAAGGCGACGACACCTATGTCTTTTATCTCAGAGAAGGCGCAACCTGGCATGATGGAACTCCCTTCACCGCAGATGACGTGGTCTTCACGGTGGATTACACGGACGAACATCCTTACATGTGGGTTGACCGCGCCATAATAGAGAGTGCGGAAAAGGTGGACGACCACACGGTGAAGCTTCACCTATCAGAGCCTTATGCGCCTTTCTTGGATCAGGTTGCAGGCACTCTTCCAATTCTCCCGGAACACATCTGGGAAGACGTTGATGATCCCGAGGGCTTCAAAGATCAAGACGCTCTGATCGGAACTGGGCCTTATACTCTCAAGGTCGACGACTACAGCAAGGTTCAGGGCACGTATCGATATCAGGCGTACGAGGACTACTATCTGGGATCGCCCAGGGTCAAAGAGCTGATTTACGTCAAGATATCTGAGCCCAACGCTGCAGCCGAACTCATGCAAGGAAGCGTCAACGCAGCTGCAATCCTGCCAGAGATGATCGAAAGCCTCGAAGGAGACTTTGACATATTGACGGTGCCGGCACACTGGTGGAACTACAAGCTGATGATCAACCACCAGAAAGAGCCCATGTCTGACAATGGGTTCAGGCAGGCTCTCGCTTACGCAATCGACAGGGAGAGGTTGATCGAAATAGCTGGTCGTGGGTACGGACTTGCAGGAAGTCCGGGGTTCATACCATCAGATCATGGCTGGTACAACTCCGAGATAAACTCTTACTATTCCCACGATCCAGAGACTGCCCAAGCTCTATTGGATGAGACGGGCTACGACGGCGAAGAGATTGAGCTCTTGGTCAAAAGCGGCAGGACGACCGAGGAGAGGATCGGCGAGCTGATGAAAGAAGACCTGGAAGATGCAGGTTTCAACGTGGACTTGCGGACCATGGATTCCAAGACCGTGGACTCAAAGGTTAAGGAGTGGGACTTCGATTTAGCCCTGAGCGGTCATGGTGGTATTATTGGCGACCCCAACTTCCTTGCCAAGAATACGATCGACATGAAAAGCTTCAACAGCGCGAGATACGACGCAAACGATGAGCTCGTTGACATCCTGGAAGAACAGGTAACCGAAACAGATGAGTGCTCCAGAAGAGATCTCATCGACCAGGCTCAGATTCTTTACGCGGAGGATGTTCCTGCGCTCTCGTTGTATTATCCTGACTCGTTTGTGGCCCACGATGGTCAAGTGGATCTTTACTACACGTGGAACGGAATGGCCCTCGGAATACCGATACCTCAAAACAAGCTAGCTTTGGTCTGAGATGTCAAAAAGACACGTGAATACGCCATGTGAATACGCTATGAGGGTATGTTGCTGCAAGAGATGCAGCGCATTCCTTATCACTTTTTGAAATTTTCAAACGATCTGAACAGGGGCAGTCAAAGTTGATCTTGAAGCCGAACAAGAGAGAACAAGTTCTATCCCTTCCGGTCGTGCTCATCTCTGCGGCATAGGAAGATGGCGTCAAGAATGCGCCACCTTGGTCTAACGTGGTGCAAATTAGTCACTCGAAACCGCTGGCGTAGACCTTGCCTCTAACCTCTTCCTTTCGCGTCTCCATGTGACCCGTGCCGCGGTATCGGGGTCTGCCGTGTTGCCTTTGCCCAGAAAGCCAGAAAGCCAGAAAGTCATCTCGATTTGCAGGCAAAGGCAGCACCAGCAAGTCGAAATAGGTCGGGTAGTCCAGCCGCTGCATTAGCCAGTTATCTAGCTCCTTGTTGCCGACCTTCTTTGCGTCCGGAACAAAAGTTGTGCCGACGACCTCGTGCATGGGGTCGTCGATCCCCCTGAGCAGATACGCTGAACTTTTTCCGTGGAGAGCCGCCGAGTTGGCCAGTGCCACCAGTTTGACTTGATTATTGGCCGAATTTTTGGAAAAGATTAAATAAGTCAGAGAGGAATACAGCCAAATAAAATCGAAAATACGATAACATCATCTGAAATCCTGGAAAATTCATGATGGGGTAAAAACAGCAGGAATTGTGCTTGTTCCGTCAAGTCTGTGAATGGCAAGATTAGGTGAGAATGATGAGCGGTGGCAATAACGACAAAAAATCTTTCTGGAATACTTTGCCTGGCATCCTGACGGCGATCGCTGCAATAATAACGGCCATCGGGGGACTTTTGGTCATACTCGATGAAGACGACACACAAGTTGAACTTCCAAAGATCGAGCAGTTCGATTCTGACCCTGCCAAAATCAATCCAGGAGAGGCCTCACAGTTGAGATGGGGCGTCTCCGGGGCTACACAAACAACTATAGAACCAAGGATCGGAAACGTGGCGTTTACTGGAACGAAGCACGTATTTCCTTCTAAAACCACCACTTACACCCTGGTCGCTGAGAACGAAGCAGGAAGCGTCGAGGCTACCGTCGAGGTGCTCGTCGAACCTGAAGAGAAGGTGCCAACGATCGGATATTTTGAATTAGATCCTGCAGGCATTTGTGTCGGTGAGAACACAACTCTGAATTGGACCGTATCCGGAGCCACGGAGGTAGCTATAGAACCAAGGATCGGAAACGTGGCATCTACCGGAACGAGGCGCGTATCCCCTGATGAAACCACCACTTATACCCTGATCGCTGAGAACGAAGCAGGAAACGTCGAGGCTACCGTCGAGGTGCTCGTCGAACTTCCCAGTCCTGATCTGATTCTGATCGGTACAGAAGATCATACCACCAGCAGTGGTAATTTCACCAGGTACAAGCTTTCTGTGACCAACTGGAATGCCTATCCGCCGGAACTATTCCAGGCTGCTCCGGATCTGCCGCCCTGTGGCTTGAACACAGAGTCCTCTCGGACGTGGGTGGATATTTACGACTTAAGAGGAGACCGAATCTACGGATTCTGTGCTCTGGGGTCCCCATCTAATCTGCAGAACCTATGGTTTGCAGTAAAGAAGGGTGAGACATCGCCTCAGGGAGTATATGTTGTGCTGAAGGATCGGCGGCGCAACCAAGACTATATCTCAAATCGAGTGACTATTTAGGGCCCGCGAAGAAATAACCCTGTCATATGAGTGCTGCGTAATTATCATACCGAATTTGCCTCATATCGGTTTTGTATAATGGCTGTACACGTTTATGTGCAAGTTATTTCGCTACAGGCCCTCCTAAGTCTGAGGTTCATGACTATAGATCGTTTATCTGGATCTCATGCCTCCCAAGTTGATCACATCGCGTTCGGATCCCAAAGATAAGTACGATCCGCCATAACTTGCGTGGATGCTTCCGTAACAGCTCCCCATCCGGACCCTGCCCAAAGAATCGTATGCCTGATAGTTTCCTGAGATCGAGCTTTCGACGACGTTGAGGTTCAGCTTGTAAAGGACGTTCTCCTCCAAGAAGATCAGATCCAGGCTCAACATGTTTCCTTCGACCAGACCACTGGCTCCGATTGTCAAGGACCGGGTCGTTTTGGTTGAAGGAAGCGGATCGGGCTCCTGGTGGAGCCACCAGACCATCGACTCAATTCCCTCGTCCTCCGTTGGCCTCGGTCCCGTCTGGACAGGCATCTTAGTCTGACCGTTTTTGCTCAGGCTCCCTCGACCAAAGATTAAGTTGCCGGTCTGGCTAATCTCCAGGTTTAATAACTTCGTAGTTCCGCTGGTGCTGTCTATCAGAAATAGGCCCCAGCTCCCGGCGACAGGCATTGACTGGGGCTCTGGAGCGGTCAGAGCATAATTTCCAGGATCGCTGGTCGGTGCCGTCTGCTGGAACTCGCTACATAATGACCCGTGACATAGAACCAGAACCGTCAGAGCCAAGATTGAGATTGAAGCCCAATTATACTTCATTTTTCACAAACCCCCTGTCTCCTTTTGTATTCAAAGCTTAAATGTTAAACGGCGGTCCGGTTGGGGACCCGAGTTCGTCTCATCTCTTCGATGTGATGTAGAAGTCCTAACTCAAAGTAAAAATGATGGTAGCACACCACGCTAACAAGCTTCTAACAGATATATGGTCAGTCAGAATGCCAGCTTGGAGAGTTATAAGGGCTGGTTTCAAAAGAACGCGGTTCCAAGATGCCAGTGTGACGGTAGGTGACTGCGAGGTGACTGCACTCCGTCGTACCGTTACACACAAAATCAATATCTACCAACCTTGCTGTGACGGTGTGACTGTTGTGACGGTCATTTCCCCTACTTTTCTCACGCGTTCCCTCCCCCGAGGCGTTATGTCATCCCACCAACACAAACGCCACAGCAAAACAAATCCAGATCCAGAGCCCCTGTACCATACCCAAAAGCAGCGCCGCCCACCAGGATCGTTCATACAATCGGTTCACCAACAGAACCAGTCCGCTGGCAATCAAGAACTCGCCCAATATGATGTAAAGGGGCACCACACCCAACATGCTGGTATCCTGGTAGTACCACCACATAGCTCCTTTCGCCCACCACTCGTAGAAGGGAATCGTTGCTGCCCCCAGCAAGCCGGTGAACAAGATCGCCAATCTTTGTCCTCGCATCTCCAAAATTCTCCAGCCCACATAGGCTGTCTGGACTAGTACCACACCCCATGCAAATGGCATGTAAAGGGGTGAACATAACACAAAGGGTCCTCCTGGTTGATAGACCAACGTCCCAGTTATGTCTACCAACCACCAGTCAGCCAGCAGCTCCACCCAACCGGCAACCACTGCAAAGAGCATTAACTGACCCACTAATTTATCCCGATGCACGAAAAAGTACATGATAAAGATCAGCCAGTTAATTCCTGTGATTACACTAGCGGCAATCCAACCGGGAGCAAAAAGCGAGCAGGTTCCGTTCCATAAGAGCGTGAGGAGCAAAGCGCCCCCTATAACCATATCCGAAGTGCGCAGTCGTCTTATCATTGGATCATCTTCATTGTGATGTAGAAGTCCTAACCCAAAGTAAAAATGACGGTAGCACACCACGCTAGCAAGCTTCTAACCTTAACTCGGCATGATTTCATGTTTTCACGATTCGGAACTGCAAGACGACGGTTCGAAGATCGGGTTTGCACTAATGCGCCGAGAGTCTATTTGTATACCCCCTCAAAAAAATGATATAGAATCAGTTGAACCTCATCTCCAAAAAACCAACATCATACAAGTTAATTTTGGTGCGGGGGATGGGATTCGAACCCATGAACCTCTGCAGGACAGGGTCCTAAGCCCTGCGCCTTTGACTACTTGGCAACCCCCGCATTTATGATTAGTTTGTGATCAATTTGAGGTCATCAGCTGCTCCAAGACGGCTTTCGCGGTGTGGAGCCGGTTTTCGCTCTGATCCAGTATGGCGGATTGAGAGCCGTCCATCACATCTTCGGTGATCTCCTGGCCCCTATGAGCCGGAAGGCAATGCATAACGATGGCATCTTCATGAGCTTGTCCCATCAGATACGAGTTCACCTGATAAGGCCGGAAGACCTCTTCTCGCCTCGCAGCCTCGGCCTCGTCGCTCATGGGAATCCGGTTGTCGGCACATGGAGGCAATCGGCGTCTTCGGCCAGGCCACGATAGATCGGTCTCGAAAATTCTCGGCCCGGATGGTGCCGGAGCGCCAATCTCTGGCGGCCGGAGCGGTGGCGCGAGGCGCCGCCGAGAGTTGATGATAAAGAGGATGAGAGGGTGAGTGGGCCTGATTTCGAAATGCTGTGTTGGGGCAAACTGCGGCGGCACCGTATTCTGATGTTGCTGATTATTCGGAGAATGTGGCGAGAGTGTAAGTGAGCGTTGTATTGACCTGACGATGACCGCGCAAAAAATGCAGATCACTTCTGCGGGAAGTTGCACCTCGTGTCTAAAAACGGTCTGTGAACGTCGAATGATGGCTACAAGCCACGGCCTTTAGGCTGTGGTAGTTGGCGTTCTTTGCACCACAAGTACGGCCTCAGTCAATTACCCGTCAATTGAAGTATCGATTTGATAAGCCATATCTACCTATTGATTTGCGGTTCTGTCGATCGCTCCAATAACGGTCTCAGTCAATTACCAGTCAATTACCGCGCCAGGCCCAGAAAGGCACGTACTTCATTAGCTTTTTGGCGGCACCTTCGTCATAAGGCTTGATGGCCCCATCTTCTACGGCTTCACGAATGTATCGAGAAGCCATCACTTTGTTATCAGGCTCGGATCCGGCCCATTTTGCCCATCTGCGTGAGTTTTCGCGGGTGCAAAATAGCTGGCCCCTCGTAGAAGCCCGCCGGCACCTCGACGATTGGCGCCTTGCGCTTGAAGGGCGCCATCTATAGACGCGGACCTCGTCGATTCCGCCGCGCTTTCTCGCTGGGTGTGGAATTGGCGCATCAGCGATGCTGGCACCTCGCTCTGTGACTTGGGCGCCGATCGCCGCCTTCAATCGGGCCACGATAATCGATCCCCGAAACGCCCAGGCCCGGATAGTGCCAGGGATTCGATTTCTGACGGCAAGAGCGGTGGCGCGAGGTGCTCGTCTGCTCCGAGCGGGTGATTGCAGTCGATCTAGAGAAGAAGGGTAGAAGATGCTGCAGAAATGCGAGCGAAGAGACAGGGTGGAAGGGAAGACATGACCTCGAAGTGCGGTGTTGGGTCAAATTGCGGCGGCACTGCATTCCGACATTGCCGATTTTGAGGAGAAATGTGACGATAATGTAAAATCACATTTACGTTCACATTTAACGGCTTTAATGTGAACATAAATGTGATACCTCATTTGGGCACACATTCAAAGTGTCACTTGTGGTAGACATAACGAGCGCCGCGGCCCCCACCTACGAGTTCAACCTTTCCAGGATTTTCGCTTATGAGTTCTCTCATGAGACGAACAACCTGAGATCTATCTAAATGTGTAATCTGACGAATTTCTGAGTTTGAGATTCCTGGCTCTTCGTGATCTGATCTCTGCTTGAGAACGCTGAGCATTCGCGTCTTTGCAGCTTCCCAGTCAATGCGCCGATCTCGTTCAGGATGCCCAGGGGCCGAAAGTTGGTGATGCAAGTCAGAGCGCAGTATCCAGTAGGTCCCACGGCCAGTTCCACCCCGTTCCAGATAATTCCACTTTAGTTCCATTTCACTGAGAATTTCATGAACTTGGGCTTCTGAACGCTGGCATATCCGAGCTGCTTCTGCAGAGTCCAGTTCAGGATGTCGTGAGAGGTGTTGAAAAATCAAGAGATGATCTACCGAAATCCCCATGCCCCGTTTAGTTTCCTCTTCTACGAAGGCTCGAAAAGGCGCAGACAGTTTACCAGATAGGAGGGTTACCCTCACGGCCTCACCCTGTTCTTCGATGATGGGGGGCTCTTTCCCTTCTATGAGCATGTATCTGAATATGCGTGGAATTCCGAGGTTACTCCGGTTGACGAGATGTAGACTTGCAAGTGCATTTACCAGGTAAGGATTTCGAGATACTGGTTGATGATGGAGTATGTTCTGGGGAGTGATGCCGCCAATGAACCCTCCGGGATTGCTGATTTCCAATTTATGTGGATACTGCTTTACGAGTATCGGACCCTTGATCCGGTAATCCGCATGGCAAAAGGCGTTCATCAGGCTCTCTCGGAGAACGATCTCTGGATAGGTGCGATATTCAAAATGAAAAGGCCCGTACACGACTGTGGTAAGTGGGTTGTCCGCCATTATTCGGTCGGTCAGACGAGCCAGAGCTACAGGCAAAGCATCCTGCCCATCCATCCTGTCCGAGTAATCTACATCATTCTTCATCCGCAGATGGGTCCATACATAACCCGGAAAGTGTTCCTGGATCGCCTCGTTCTTCCCCGCGAGGAGCAGTCCTGCCCGAGTCAAATGCCCATTCCGAAGAAGACTGAGCGAGTCCAACAAGTCGAGATCGTCCATCTGTAAGAGTTCCTCAGGAGCGCGGCCCTGTCGCACCACTTCACGTAGCTGCTCCATGGCTGAAGCAGAAAGATGCAAGGTAGGATCTCCGGGCACCTCGATTGCGGTAAAGTCGGTCTCCCCAGTCTCTACCATTACGCGTCGCCTCATAGTTCCTGTGAGCGGCTGGCAGTCTTTGCCTATGCGAATCTTGCCTTCGCCAGACGTGGTTGTATAAGGTGGAAGGCCAGGGAATACGGTCATGACCAAAAGGCGGCCAGTACCCTCTGGCACGTCTAACTCTTCAAATTGTGGTGTAAGCTTCGGATCGGTGGTGCTGTAAACGGCCATCTTTAGGCGGTTGACGTCTACCTCTGGAGGTACGCCCGAGATGGCGCGAGATCGTCCGATGACTTTATCTTTCACACCGAATACCGTGACACCTCCGCCTCCATTGGCCATGCATACCGCCATCTCGACCACCAATCTCACAGATTGTTCGATACTGTCGACTATCCATCTCTTGAAGTCAAGGTCCTGATCTTCCAGCTCATCTGCGGTCTTGGCATCCAGCTCGTCCAAAAGCAAGCGGATATCTTCGAGGCTACGCATGTTTATCCCACCACGTCTAGAGACATCTCATAAAGTACTTGTTAACTTCATAGGACTTACGCAGTTAATATGTGAGATAAATATAGTGCTTAACGATACTTTTCGGACAAATCTCTAACTCGTAAGAGTTTGAGATTTGGCCTATTCGTATCGTTAAGCACTATTCTGGCGAAAACCGATTAGTTTCATCTAATCGGTTTTCGACTATAATCGGCGCAAAATAGCTGGCCCCTCGTAGAAGCCCGCCGGCACCTCGACGATTGGCGCCTGATGCTTGAAGGGCGCCATCTATAGACGCAGATCGCCGCCTTCTACCGGGTCACGAGAATTAATCCCCGAAACATCCGGGCCCGGATGGGCCGGGGCGCCAATTTTCGGCGGCAGAAACGATGTGGCGCGAGGTGCTCGTCTGCTTCGAGCAGGCGATTGGCAGTCAATCCTGGGGAGAGAGAAAGGCGCACAGCGATGTCGAGAGTTGACGATGGGGGTGATGGGCAGAAGAGATGACCTGACTTCGAAATGCGGTGTTGGGGCAAATTGCGGCGGCACCGTGTTCCGATGTTGCCAGTTTTGAGGTGAAATGTGATACCACTGGCTTTCCACAGTTTGTGCGTAATGATATGGGCTTTTGATATCCACAAGCTGACTTGTCGGTACCATAACGCGCAAACTTCGTTTTGAGGATGGATTGGTCCATTTCGTATCCACAAGTCAGCTCTGGCCGTAAAGCATTACAGAGCATCCATCTGAGCGATCTCTATAAGCTTGTTGAATATGTAAGTGGTGGGCCTTCGCCCCTTTCCTTGTCGCAGGACAACCGAGGATCTGGCCCTCCCTCAATTCCCTCAATATCTTCGTGGTGCACTCTCTGGGAGTGGCTGATGCCTTGGAGAATTCATGGGTGTTGAATATCGGGCGGGAGAATATGGCATCTATTGCCAGGATGGAATACCTGGAGCCCGTAATCTCCAGGACTCTGATCTTCATATCATCGTAAAGGTCGAGGGTGGTCCTTGTCTTTCGACGGTTCAAGTCTGCCTGTTCTGTCACCGCCTGCAGGAAGAAGTGTATCCAGCCGTTCCAATCGCCATCCTGTGATACAGCAAGCAGTCGCTCATAATAAACATCCCGATTTCGTTCCAGATAGTCGCTGATGTAGAAGTTGGGGCTGGAGATGATTTCCTTTCCATAGAGGATCAGTGGGACGAGCATCCGGCCTATGCGACCGTTTCCATCCAGGAAGGGATGAATAAGCTCAAACTGGGCCTTGAGGATGGCGAGTTGAACGGGCAGGTCCTTTTCAGTGCTGTGCAAGTACATCTCCCAGTTTGAGAGGGCATCCATTAACATGGGCGGCGTGGGTGGCCAGTGGTGAGAGCAACACCAGGGGGTTGATGATGCCGAGAAGGACCACATCATAACGGGCTAAGGACCGGTTGACGCTGCCAATGTGAGAGACATGCATCTCCCAATCGATCTCTTTGGGTGGCAGCTCATCTGGGGTATAGGGCTCCACTGAATCGTTCTCCTGCTGAGGGATTGACCACTCAAGCGTATTTATCATAATTGGAAAGCATCATCTCCTTCGTCCTGCATGTCCCATACTTCCCCTCGTCCTTTCACTTCATGATTGGAAACTTTTCGAGTATGTAGTCGAGGTCATCTCTCGCAAGGCCATAGAGGTGGGCGTAGATCGCGTCCAGCTTCGCCCGCAAGGTGCCACACTTCTTCACGTCTTTACACCTGACTATCGAGAAGGTTCCGAGGATGTGGTATGTCTTGACTTTTCCACTTAGAAACGATATTGGCCATGGCGGGCGGTGACGGCCAATATCTGTGGATCTGGTTCAGATCAGTGAATGCTTTCCCCGCTCTCCCCTGGTGCGGTCCACAGCTCCCAGCTATCGTCCGGCAGCAGCTGGAGGTCGTTCATCTCATAGGCATCCCGATTGATGTCGTACTGGTCGTAGAAACCGCCCTCGGCCTCGTAGACTATGCTCGTGTCTGGGTCGTAAACTCGTTCGATGTCCAGGATGGAATCGCTCCTCTTCTGGGAGGTTATGTCGTCTACCTTGTTTCGCTGCTCCCATCCTTCCATGATGATATCCGACGTATCGTCCAGTATCTTCCCGGCTCCGCCGTTCGACCCCTCACTCAACATGCAGGCGCGGGCGTAGTCGGAAGATATTGTAAAGCTCTGGACGATCTTGACAAGCGAATCTTCAAAGGCCTCGAACTCCCCCTGGGGGCTGGTGATTCCTATGAACTGGAAGGCAGCTCCGTAAACCGCGAAGGGCGCCGTCGTAACGAGGAATAGGCCTTCGCCGAGCCGCCCGTTATACGTGAACAGGGCGCGAATCAGCTTGGTCTGGCTACCCGGAACCGGAAAGGTTGAGGACGTGGGCGAAGCAGAGATGATCTGCAGGTAGTCGAGTGGCGGCGCCTGGGGCATAAACTCCTGCGCCAGCGATGTTCGGACGATCTCGTTCCAGTGAACCAGGAAATTTTCCGGGGTTAAGGGATCGACCACCGGCATGTCAAGCCATTGATTCGGATAGCCACCCATGCTGACGTAGTCGATCTCGAACTGCTTTTGCTCCTCGTTCATATAGAACGGCGCCACTTCTCCGAAATAAAACACCTGGTGGAGAGGATCGTCTTCGTCGCGGACCAGAAAAGCAAAAGTGGCACATGAGCCTGCAGTGTAAATCTGCCAACTGGTGGGTTTTGACAGCGAGAAGAATCCACCATCGTACTGTACCATCTTCAGCTGCTTGGGCTGCAGATCAGAATCGGTTCCAACGGCGCATCCACACGATAATACGCCGATCATCATCACACAAAAAGCCAATGACATATAATTTATATTCATCGTACTGCCACATCTCCCTGCTACGCTAAGCCAACATTCGAGAAAATAGTATAAATTATTTCTGCAAGGTTTTGTCTTTATATTATGTGGAATATTTTAAAGGGCCGCGTACTCCTCGTAGTACCCGAGGATCATCTCCTTCGTTATTCCTCTTCACGATCGGGAACATTTCGAAGATGTAGTTGAGGTCATCTCTCGCAAGGCGGTACAGGTGGGCGTAGAATCGCATCCAGCTTCGCCCGCAAGGTGGCGCGAGGCGCTCGTCTTCACCGCGCGGGCGATTGCAGTCGATCCTGAGGGGGTGGAGGAGGAAGAGGAAGAGGGCGCACGGTGCTGTTGAGGGTTAAGGATGGGTGGAATGGGGAAGATGGGCGGGAGAGAGACGGACCTCGTCGATTCCGCCGCCCGTGCCTTCTTGCGAGATTGCGGAATTGGCGCATCAGCGATGTTGGCAACTTGCTCTGTGACTTGGGCGCCGATCGGCGCCTTCGGCCGGGCCACGATAGATCGAAATTCCAATATCACCGGGCCTGGATAATGCCGGGGCGTCAATTTCTGGCGGCAGGAGTAAAGGCGTGAGGCACTCGTCTGCCACGACCCACAAGTACGGCCTCAGTCAATTACCCGTCAATTAAAGTATCGACTTCATAAGCCATATCTGCCTATTGATTTGCGGTTCTGCCGATCGCTCCAATATGGGCCTCAGTCAATTACCAGTCAATTACCGCGTCAGGCCCAGAAAGGCACGTACTTCATTAGCTTTTTGGCGGCACCTTCGTCATAAGGCTTGATGGCTCCGTCTTCTACGGCTTCACGAATGTATCGAGAAGCCATCGCTCTGTTATCAGGCTCGATCCCGAACCGTTCACGTAGCGACGTGTTTGTCAGGTAATCCCGATTTACGTACTTCAGACAAGCGTGCTGATAGCAGGCTCGGACCCGCTCAGCCTTGTCCATCCGTGTGAGTTTTTGCGGTGCAAAGAGCACAATCCTCGTGAAACCCTCCGGCACCTCGAAAAGTGGTGCTGGAAGCTGGAAATATTCCACCTGAAACACGACCTTGTCGATTCCGCTGCCGCGCTCTTCACAGATGCCCGCACGACGCATCAAGGACGCCAGCACCTCATTGCGGGACTTCGGCGGCGTATCCACGAAGCGCTGAGTATCCACCAACGGCTCGCCGGGGCTGGTGATCTCGATGCGGTCGTCGAAGATCTCCACCATCGGCCCTGCGCCGGTGACGAAGAAGTCCTGATGAATCAGCGCGTTGGCCACCAGTTCCCGAACCGCGAGTTCAGGAAACATCGGCACGGTCCTGCGCAGCGCCTGTTCGATCACCTCATTGGAGGGGAGCAGACCGTTGATGAATTCGATCAGTCCCTCGAAGCCGCTGGCGTAGCCCTTGCTCCCGACCTCTTCCTTTCGCGTCTCCAGGCGGCCCGTACCACGGTACTGGATCACACGCATCGCCTTGCGCTGGAGCGAGCGAAAGTCCTTCAGTCGTTTGGCGAAGAGCACCGCTCCCAGGTTCGTGATGTCCCAACCGCCTGCTTCACAGGACCGGATCAGGTCATCATCCGCCAACGCCGCCAAAATGCCGTCTCGATTCGCAGGCAAGGGCAGCTCCAAAAGGTCGAAGTAGGCTGGGTAGTCCAGCAGCCGCAGCACCTCGTCTTCGGGTACGCGCTCGGCAGCGACGCCATCCTCAAAAGGCGTCTGATCGAAAATCCCCCAAAGTTCCCCTTCCTTCTCCGGGAAGTCCTTCAGCTTCTTCTTGTACGAGCCGACGCGAATGTATTTCTGCCCCGAAAAGCGCACTGGATGGCGGAAAGCCCGCTTGATTTCCAGCAGAACGACCGGCTTTTCGTCCACCTCGACAGGATAGAAACGAAAGTCGATCTTTGGCTCCAGCAGGCGCAGCAGCCAGTTTTCCAGTTCTTCGTTTCCGACCTTCTTTGCGGCCGGAACAAAGTTTGTGCCAACGACCTCGTGCGTGGTGTCATCGATCCCCCAGACCAAGTACGCCGAACTCTTTCCGTGGAGAGCCGCCGAGTTGGCCAGAGCCGAAAGATATTCGCCGATCTCCTGGGGGTTGTCGTTGTTGTGCTTGAGCTCGACCCATTCTGTCTCGGTGGGTAACTTGCGCAGCTCATGGACGAGGCCAACGATGTATTCACCTGTGCGATCCGCCGTCATGGCAAGTCCTCTTTCGAGTTCGCTCGCAATTCGTTGGCTCCGTCCCACAACTGCTTCTCGGTATCGTTGTTGTTCCCCACCGTTTCGCCACCCTCCTCTGACTTGGCCAAAAGCCATTCGCTTAAGATGACTTCATGTTTTTGCTATTCGAAACTGTAAGACGGGAAATTAAGAGACAAGGTCTACACCCCACTTTCCGGATTAATGCCGTGTGTGATGGTGTGCTGCAATACAAGGATATTTAAGTCCATATGTTCCTTCTACTCTAAACTTGGGAGAGATAAAATTGCTTTCAAATACTTCGCATCCGTGTGCTCGCTTGAGTTTAATTTTGTTTTTGATTCTTTGTAGTGCCGCTGAGACGGTGGCTTTATGTGATTATTTTGACAGCTCAACCCTCGACCCTCGATGGTCTTGGGTGCGTGAAGACCCTACCCATTGGAGTTTGACGGATTATCCTGGCTACCTAAGTATCAGAATGCAACATGGCGATCCATATGGGACGTGCAATAATAATAGGAATACGCTGCTACAACCGGCTCCTACAGATAATTTTGAGGCGGTCACCTGCGTTACCTTCAACCCCACACTCAATTACCAACAAGCAGGTTTAATCGTTTACCAGGATACTGATAATTATGTTCGATTGACCCGCTTGCACTATGAAAAGGGTGGTGGCGTTCAATTCTTCAAAGAAGTTGGTGCAAGTACTACGGCCAAAGCCGTGGGTTGCGATTTGACCACAACCTATCTTAAGATCAAAAAGCAAGACGGCACTTATACAGGTTACTGGAGTGCTGATGGCACTAACTGGAACCAGGTCTATCAATACACCGATGTCCACTTGAGTAACTTGAAGGTCGGGCTGGCTGCATTCCTTGGTCCCAGTTATACTGAGATCCCTGCTAATTTCGACTACATCTGTATTGCACCTATAGATACTGCGCAGACGCCGCCAGAAAAAGATGAAACTGAAGATGCCTATTTGATATTCGCCTTAGATAAGGATGGACACTATATTCCTGATGCCGAAGTCTGGATTTCGGGTAGAGGTGGATATCAGCATATAAATAAGAGGGAGTATCCAAGTTCTCGCAGCCTATTTGAAGAAGAATTATCCATTGCTTATGAAGATCCTTGCGACAAAAGTCTCGTAACTCATTGTGCTGTAATTGATGGCATACTTTATTGTGGGATGGAAGGAGAAACTATGAGAAATTGTGGTCCTTGTGATATTCCAGACGTCCAAGAAACTACTATCAACATCTACGGACCTCCAGAATATAGAAGTCCTGAATACAGACCAACGAGTGAATCAGGCTGCTACTCCGAGTGTATTAACGAGAAGTATATTGAAAGCGTGGTAAGTGCAAGTCCACAAGGCGAATTCTACTGTAAAGCAATGTGTGCTGAATCTCTTTCTGAAAAACTTTTCTGGCTATTTTTATATGACTTTAACAGTCTCGGAAGCTTGTCTTAATCCTTAACTGACGGGCAGCCCCTCCCGTCATCTTTCACCTCCACGATTGCAGAAGATGATTACTTCGGAAGCGCGGAGGGTCACGAATAACCCGACCTTTAGGTCGGGGATGGAGTGAACCCTCGCCCGTTTTTCGTGCTCCTTTAGTCAGAGCGCAGTATCCAGTAAGTCCCACGGCCAGTTCCACCCCGTTCCAGATAATTCCATTTTAGTTCTATCTCACTGAGAGTTCGCAGGTTAGAATCCCACCCCGCGCGCGAGCTCCTCCTTTTGGCGCCTGCTTCTCGTTCCGGCCCAGGATGGCGGATTGTGGCCCGTCCATCACGTCGTCCGTGATCTCGTGGCCCTTGCGGGCTGGATAGACCCCTTCCCGCTTTGCGGCCTTTGCCTCGTCGCTCATGGTGATCCGGGTGCCGGCACATGGCGCCGATCGCCGCCTTCGGCCGGGCCACGATAATCGATCCCCGAAACGCCCAGGCCCGGATAGTGCCAGGGATTCGATTTCTGACGGCAAGAGCGGTGGCGCGAGGCGCTCGCCTGCTTCGAGCGGGCAATCCCCCTCGATCCTGAGGAGGAGGAGGGCGCACGATACTGCATTCCGATGTTGCCGTTTTTGAGAAGAAATGTGATGATAATGTGAAATCACATTTGTGTTCACATTTAACTGCCCTAATGTGAACATAAATGTGATGTCTCATTTGGGCACACATTCAAAGCGTTACTTGCGGTAGACATAACGAGCGCCACTACCCTTGCCTACAAGTTCAATATTTTCAGAGTTTTCGTCCATTAGTTCTTTCATGAGGCGGACAACCTGATGTCTATCCAAATGTGTAATCTGGCGAATTTCCGAGTTTGAAATTCCCAGCTCTTCGTGACGATAATCTGCCTCTGAGAGGTGTGCATGTTTTGGGATGGCCTTGGAGGCTACAGTTTGATCTTGCTGGCGCGAGAGATTCTGAGCCCCTTCAGCCAGAGGCTCCGGCAGGCGGCGCCGTTGATCTTCGGCCACCTACAGGGCCCAGTCGAGGTGCAGCCGGAGAAAGTGGCCGCGAAATTTGTGAGGCGTGCGGCTCCGACCTCTGGGACTTGAGCCCAGGAGGCGAGGTGGAGCTTTCTCGACAACCTCGGCGGGGTTCAGCTGAAGGTGAGAGTAAAGGTGTGAGGCGGAAAGGTGAGGAATGAGAAAAGGCTATAATTACTGCGTGGATGGCTACATCCGTAGTTCCACCCTATGATCATCTCTGCGCCCATCTAGCTCGTAGTCTTTTGCGATTCGTCTCAGCATTTCAGCAGTTCTTGGCCAAGTGTATTGAATTTTTTCTGCGTATTGTTTATATATCTCCGCAAGTTCTCGCTCTTGTTTACCGCCTTCATCTCGTGCTTTAGAAACCACTCCGCGTTGATTATAAAGTCCATTTTCAATTTCACTCTCCATTTCCTGGTTTTCATATCGCTCTATCACGTCCCTCACAGCCTCATGGGGCCATATGCCGTCGTTCCCGGCTGGTGAGTGAGAAAGCAGCTTACCGATATACTTGTCACCAATTTGAATCCTATTTCTTTTAGCGCACTCTTGTCTCGCTGTTTGTATCCAGACTTCCAACTTTGTAGCATCAACCTTTTGATCATCTTGGCCAGGCAGTCGATTCATTAGCTCCAATAGATGATACGAATTTTTTATATTTCTTTCTTTTAATTCAGGCGACAAATCTGAGAACTCGTCTTCAATAGGCGGATCAGCCTTGAAGGCAAAACATACGAGCTGAACGAAGAAATTAGGGTTGTTACAAACTTCTTTTATCAATGTTGATGGGGGAATATCCCTATGGTCGAAGATCGGCAAATACATCCACTCTAAACGCGCCTGTCGTTCTTCATCAATGTCGCTGGAAGATTGAATAGCTTTTAAAATTTCTAATACTTTATAGCTATCTAAGGAAACGTTTTCATGGTCGTTTGGTTCAACAACTGCCCTCTCTAAAGTTCTAGCTAAAAGACCACCATTTAACGTGTTTTTTCCACCAAATAAATAATGTGATGATGCATCTATGGCTGCGAAAGGCCTTTTATGTGCTAATAGCTGCTCTATCACCCAACTGGCGAATTCTTTGTCCTCATCACGGAGATAATATCGGTTTACTCTCTTCCAATAGACATCCGATGCACCCTCTGGCAAAGCTTTTAAGAAGTCAAATATGGCTTTGTTGAATGGTAGACCTATACAAAATTCTGCCCAGATCTCGTCAGCCCAATCTCCCTTGTATCGTTCAAGTATTTCTTCGAGCAAATCTGGATTCTGCCTGTATCTTGCAGCGACGTAAGCCTTTGCAGTTTGATCGAAGCAACATTTATTGCTACCTAACCAACTTAACACAAGTTCTTCTATTTCGTCTGTAAAACTTGAATCTCCAAGTGTTTTGCCCAGGACCCGGGGGTATTTAACATCTGAAGCGAGTTTCTCTATCCCTGATATCTTTTCAAGGCGCCATATTTCCTCCAAGACATCCTTGCGTGCTCTTTCAATTAGTTCATCTCTCTGATCGTGATCTTGGCAAGACCCCAAATCTGGCAAACGATACGTATCAAATACGAATTTGTGTCTTAATACTGGATCATCAGGAGTGAATAGACCGAGAATTTCATTCAACTGGTCGACGGTCTCCTTTGGAAGTGCCCATTCGGCGTTAGCGAACTCTCTGTGACGATATACTATATCTCTCAGTTCACACCGAATTTTATCTGCTGAGAGATCAGAGAAATCATCAACATTTTTCTTTTTTAGTTGGGCAATTACTGTATCCATATACTCTTTTGGGATTTGAGGAATATGTTCTATTAATTCAGGCCAACGAGAATCCGGATCATAATCAACATGTTTCAAGGTTCTTTCTACAATTGCCCGTTTATGTTGATTATACTCAGTATATGTTGCGCCAGGATTCCATTCATCGGCCCATTCACGAAACTTCGGCCGATGTATTGTCGAGATGGCATGTCTCTCCGGGAGGAGATTCAGCAATAGCTGCCACCCAGATTCAGATTCTAAACGTATCAAAGTATCAATTACCTTAAGCCTCTCCTCTAAAGGCGCTTTGGTCTGCGGAAACCAACCCGTAAAAATTTTCGTAAGGCTTTCAGATGGGTGATTGGAACAACCGCTGCTGTGATCCAAACGAGAAAGTTTCGCCAAAATGCGAGCTACTCTTGCCAGGTAATCTTGATTCCACGAAACACCTTCTAGCGCCCACAGCAGGTTAGCATATGGACCGCCGCCCATAAAACCTTCATCAATAAATAGCCCTGTCGGATTTTCATCTTGGAGGCCCTTATCCACTGCCTCCAAGAACACATAAGGAGCGGCTTCCGCTATTAGCGGCAGAACATTTTTTAGTGAATACCAGCTTTGTTCAGACATATCCTCTATCAAAAGCTGCCACACCCATTGTGAAACTCGGTCTTGTATAGAAATTGATTCAGTATTCTGGCAATCGCCATCGCCATAAGCAGCTAACATCGCCAACATTTCTGCAAGACTACGACGCAGATTCCCTGAGTGCTTGACCTGTTTACCAAACAAATTTGCCGTCCATCTCTCTGTTGGTGACAATTCAAAACTTGGATCAAGCTCTTGAAGCACTTCAATTGCCACCTGGCCGAATCGCTCCAAAACACTCGAGTTGATAAATGGACTCAATAGAGACCAAGCATCCTGGCGAGAAACAACTTGCCAAATGTTATCAATGAGACGAATTGGTGGATCACTCGATTTTGACCATCGATCTAACTGCACATTGAGTTCATCGTAAGGTATGCCTGCCAGCCGGGCAACTTTGTCACAGTCGCCTTTATTGCTAGCGTTCCATTCCCCTGCCAGAAGTGCAGCTATCATCGGTCCAGCATTCTCGAAAATAGCCCAAGAAGGCTGTTTATAGTCGGCTGAAGCCAGTTTCGGGTGTCTCCGAATAGGGCCTAAGTATCCTCGACTTGAGCGCACAATATCTTCGGACGTTTTCTCTTCTAAGCCCATAGCAATCAAAGCACTAATCTGTTGATTGCGATCTGCTTTCTTGAGAATGATGTCAGCTTTCCGACCGCCGGATTGTTTTGAGCAAGGCAAAATTACCCAATGGCCACGCTTAATTGCTAAACCGAAACTTGGAAGTGGATCAAACTTCGGAATGAGAATTAATGGATACTGGCTATCAAGAAAGAAATCCCAATCATTCGATCCTTTAACCACCAAAAGACGAGCAGAAAATTCCAAATATTGATTTACCACCGCAAGCGCAAAAGCATACGCTTCCTCTTCGGACTCACCTGAAACACAGATGGCGGAGGGTTCCGCTTTTAATTTATCGGTTAGCGTTCTTGCTTGATCTTCTCGACCAGCAAGTACCAATTCTGCATTACACTCCGGCTGGGTGGCACAACTCCAATCACACCACGCTTGTTCTATATCCCAGGCACCATCTGACCGCTTACCGATTAACCTGGCAAACCATCGATGAACTGCTGGACATAGTTCAAGCCACGTTTCTAAGTCAACGGCGTTTAGTCCTCTGACCTGCGCCCACTGTCCTTCAGCATTCTTTTCTTGTACCCACACATCTCGCTTAGTCCAAACGCGCGATGTTGCGAATACGAATGTAGTACTTTTTTTGTCGATAACTTGTGGATTCTCGGTCCGTTTTTTATACTCCCCATCTGCCTTTCCCTTGATCCTTTGGTCAGCACCAAATTCCCAACCAGAATAGCCCACAGGAACAAAGGCATTCCCCTTATCGGCTTTTAGAAATCCGTCCCAACCAGGTAGCGATATGCTATCTCCAGCAGGAAAACTGAGAAAAGATGGATCCACACTTGCCAGTATGAGCTTTCGGACCAAAAGAGGTCCTCTCTCCTGAGCTCGGCGGGGATTTGTTTCGGTCCACTGCTTAATATCTTGGGCGGTTACATGCCAACCTTTGTCCATGAATTTTCCATCCGGAGGGGTATTTTATCTTCCTATGGCGCTAACTGGGAGGGGATAATTCAAGTTCGCAAACAAAATATAAATAATTCTCGGGTCCATCCCAAAATCCGCCCGCCTTGGGAAATTCAATACAATCAGAGATGAAAAGCTGTTTTAAGGCCAAGCAGATGTGAAGAGCGATCTCGCCCTTTCCCGAAATGAAGTTTCAACGCATTTCCGTACGAGTTTGAGCAGATGACCCTCTTTTTTTGGAGATGGACGTTTTGGAGTGTGCAAGGGCGGTGGAGAAACAGAGGATCGACGTCGTCCAACTGGAGGTGAACGAGCCCGACTTTGACCTTCCTGTCCTAGTGAAGGTGGCTGTGGGTATGGTCCCGGAAAAGGGGCACACCCACTACACTCACGGCTGCAGCTACCTCGAACTTCGGATGGCGAATCTACAACGAACGAAGAAGGTTCATGACCAAGCGGCTGAATCCTGTGAAACGGCAAGCTAATACAAGCAAGAAACCCGTATCAGAAAAGATAATTTTGGTGCGGGGGATGGGATTCGAACCCATGAACCTCTGCAGGACAGGGTCCTAAGCCCTGCGCCTTTGACCACTTGGCAACCCCCGCATTTGTGATTAGTTTGTGATCAATTTGAGGTCATCAGCTGCTCCAAGACGGCTTTCGCGGTGTGGAGCCGGTTTTCGCTCTGATCCAATATGGCGGACTGAGTGCCGTCCATCACATCGTCAGTGATCTCCTGGCCCCTATGAGCCGGAAGACAATGCATAACGATGGCATCTTCATGAGCGTGCCCCATCAGATACGAGTTCACCTGATAAGGCCGGAAGACCTCTTCTCGCCTCGCAGCCTCGGCCTCGTCGCCCATCGAAACCCAGGTATCGGTCTCAACAACATCTGCGCCGCTTACGGCCTCTAGGGGATCTTCCACCACCGCTATCGTCCCACCAAGAAGCTCTGCCCGTTCTAATATCTTTCCATCAGGCTCATACCCAGGTGGTGATGCCACCACGAGCCTCATGTTCAGAAGTGTTGCGGCGAGAATCGTCGAATTGCAGACGTTGTTTCCATCTCCGACCCAAGCGAGCTTCAGCCCATCCAGATACCCAAACCGCTCCCGCATCGTCATGAGATCCGCCAGAATCTGACAAGGATGTTCAAGGTCTGAAAGGGAATTGATCACCGGAACCGTGGCATTTTGGCCCAATTCCTCCACAGTCGCATGCTCGAAAACTCTGGCCGCAATCCCATGAACGAACCTGGAAAGAACCCGGGCGGTATCTGCGATAGTCTCACCCCTTCCGAGCTGAAGATCTCGGCTGCTCAAGTAGAGAGCATGCCCTCCAAGATCGGTCATCGCAACCTCCAGCGAGACCCGAGTCCGAGTAGAGGGCTTCTCGAATATAGTTGCAAGACTCTTTCCGGCAAGAGCAGAAGCAGCCTCGAAACCTCGGCCAGCTTTGAGCTGGTCGGCGCGATCCAGGATCGACAAGATCTCTTCTCTCGTAAGGTCGGTTATGGATATCAGGTTCATGAAGTCACGCCCTTCAAACCTTCATCTGCTCCGCTAAATCTCTAAGTGTGATTACATCCCCCTCAGAAGATGATACTTTGGCAACCACTTTCTTGAAATCAGGAATCCCACTGCCCCCAGTATCGCCTGATACGATCTGGTTAGACCAAGGGCTGTTAGGCATGAAAGCAATGCCAGAATGTGAATCCTCTTCTTCGGAGAGCTTGGCCTTCACGACAACACTGCCCCACTCGTTCTCCACGAGAACCAGATCGCCATCTTCTGCCCCTATCAGCTTCATGTCACTTTGATCCAATACTATCAGGGCGCTCAGGTCTTGGTACTCCTGAGTGTATCGATCTTTGGCCTTCTCTTGATCCTGGAAGATGTCTCTGTAGGTGACGATCGTTACCTCTTTGGTCCTTGCCATCTAGACCGCCTCCTTTATCCTGGCAAGAATCTCGGCATCCGACAGATAACCAGACTCCACCACCGGCTCAAACTCGACCTTTAAGCCATCCATCCTAAGAGCGCTCCCGCCCGCTTCCAATCCAGAGATGGCTGAGGGTATGGTCACCTTGGCCAATTCAGTAGTCATGTTGTGATGAGGATCTATGACGATCGTTGGAACCTTGGCCAGCTTCTTTGCAACTGCCGCAGGAAGAGACGATGCAGGATCTGACCCTACGACCACCACAGCGTCACATTTCTCCAAGAACTCAGTTATGGCAAACTGTGGACCATGTTCCACGCCGTCCTTGAAAGATACCCTGTTTATGTGGCCGGTCTCTTCAAGCAAGGTCTGGTTGAAGCCTCGCATGTTGTAATGGCCCACCATCGGAATTACCTTGTACTCAGAAACCTCATTTAGCTTAGCTACAAGTGGATCGAGCCGGTCGATCTCGTCTTTTAGCGAATAGATCAGCCCAAGGCCCGGGAAGATCACACCATACTCAGCCTTCTTGAGCGTGGTCCCCAAGCCCAACATCTTCTTCTTATCCTTGACTTTTGGGATCTTGCCGCTCAGAGCGGTCATGAGCGCGTCGATGAACTCAGAATCCCCTCCAGGCAAAACCTTGAAAAAACCGCTCTTGGCAATCTCAACGGTGGGAGAGACCCTGACGTCTACAACTATTGCGTTTCGGTCCTCCTCGTAACCCCTCTGCCTCTTCTCATCTCCTCGCGGAAAATACGAGAATCTGGACATGTGACGAGGATGACTGCTTGAGGGATCTGAACCCCAGTAGACCAATACGTCTGCAAGGTTCCTGACGTCATCCAACATGCAGGTGGGATACTCTCCTTTCAGGATCTTTTCCATCAGATACCCTTGACAGAAAGACGAGGTATCATCGATAACCGCGCCCAGCTTCTTTGCAAGCTCGATTCCAACGATTTGCGCTTCAAGGGTGGAGTTGCCCCATCCGAATAGGAGAGGTTTTTCGGCCTCGCTCAATATCTCCGCGGCCTTAGATATGGCCTCATCGAGGCTGACTTCTGCGCCGTCTACCGAAGGCGCCAACCTCTCGACACCTAGAGATTCGTAATGACCTTGCCCTTTCCTGCAGAGGTTTTTCGTTGTGCCTATCCCTTCCTCTTCGAGCTCCACTTCGATATCGTCACAGAGCAGAGAACATCCAGTACAGATTGACATGAACACCACCTAAATGAACTCGATAGCCTTGCTGGGACAGGTTGCGATGCAGGCGTTGCATAATATCTTCTCAGGACCGAACCGCCTGCACTCGTCCACGTTGACGCATTTTACGACGCCGTCTTCGACGATCAATATCGCCTTTCCGCTCTTTGGACCCAACCCAATTGCCACTCCTTTGGGATCGTTGGCCACGTTGACAGGACATGCCACCACGCAGTTTCCGCACCCATAGCACTTCTCTGTGTGAATAATCATCCCTGTCTCTGTGGCATCGGCGCTCAACAAGGGCGCAAGAAGCTCTTCGAGCTTTTCCAGCTTCTTTTCGTACTTGCTCTCCTCTACGAGCGGCGAGCAATCCTCGATATTCGCCTCCCTGCCCAGCAAAGCAACCGCGAAGGCCATACAAGAGGGATAACCACACTTCTTGCAGTTCGTCTTGGGCAGAAGTTGATAAACTTCCATGACGTTGACCATAACCTGAGACACCTCGGTGAGAAGGATAAAACAATGTTAGAATAGCCAATTGTATTAACGTTATTGGCTGAGGGACCCTATCTTTGCGCAAACCTTTTCTCACCCTTCGCTATAGGGTGAACAATGCCCTTCAGGAACCCCTTGGCACTTCTGGGACTGCTGAGCATAATACCACTCATAGTTCTCTACATGGTCCGGCCAAAACCCCGAGATTTGCCCTTTTCGTCTACGGCATTCATAATCGAGGAGGAAGCACAGCCCACGGCCTCGCTCAACCGCCTGGTCACCGATCCCCTCTTCTGGATACAGCTTCTGGTGATCATTCTTCTGGTCTTGGCGGCGGCAGGACCTTTCACCGTGGCAAAAGGAACAGAAGCAGATCACCTCGTGGTGGTGATGGATCTATCTGCCAGCATGGAAGCAAGCTTTGATGAAGCAAAGGCGATCACTTCACAATACGTCTCGAATCATGACAGGATCAGCATAGTTCTCGCAGAGAACATTCCTGCCGTCGCCCTCCGAGAAGGAAACCGGTTGCAGGCCGAGACGGTCTTGAACTCCATCGAACCTCGCGCGGTTCCTGCAGACCTTTCAGCAGGAATGATGATGGCAAAAGGGCTCCTTGGAGCCGAAGGCGGCCGAATCTTGGTGGTATCGGACTTTGTGAGCTGGGTTGGGGACGATCCCGAAGTTACGAGAAACTTGATTGATGGAGACGGAACACAGGCGGTCTTCATGGACACGGGAGGAAGCGGCGACAACGTGGCCATAGTGAACGGGTGGATAGTGGAATCAAGTGGCACCTACAACTACAGCTGCCTGATACGAAACTTCGGAAAGATGAAGACCATCCCAATAGAGATCAATGGACCTGGCGGAACTTCTCTTCTGACCAAAACGATCGATTCTGGCGGAGACTACTACTTCACCTTCGATGCCTTCCCAGGGATTAATTCGGTCTCCTTGAAGTTGGAAGACGCCATCTCTTCAGATAACCAGGCCTACATTTACGTCCCAGAACTGAGGCCAAGAAGGGTTCTCTACATAGGCGAGGACGGTCCGATCCTCGCCGCGCTCAAGTCGCTTCCCCAGGTCACGATCAGCCGGTCGGGAAGCTATGGCAGGTTCGACCTCGTGGTGATCCAAAACGATACCGAAGACGGGAAACAAAATGGCGAAGACGGGGAGCTGAACCGATACGTCTACGGTGGTGGTGGGGTGGTCTACTTTGCGTCTAACACAACCACCAGCCCAGATTACCTTCCCGTGAGGATCAAAGGCGAGATCAACGAGTCCACGCCCCTTTGGGTGAGAAACCCAAGCTTTGGGGAAGGGATACACTTCGATGAGATCGGAGTCTTCGGTTATCTGGATGCGGTGCCCCGCAGCCATTCCGTTACCATGGTCGAGGCAAATGGCGTTCCCGTGATATCTTACTGGAGACTTGGGAGCGGTACTGTGATCTATATCGGCCTTGCCCAGACCGACTTTTATCAGAGGCCCGAGTACCCGGTCTTCTGGTACAAGATGACAAACTGGCTTACCGGTGTTCCTCTCGCCTCCGAGTCCAACCGCAAAACCGGCGAGATCATAAGGCTAGGTGAAGTGACGACGGTGGATGCGCCCGGCGGTAGGATCTCCACCGAGAGCCTCCTATTAGACCGGGTCGGGATCTACAAGTACCAGGGTCGGACTCTGGCCGCCAACATGTACGACGCAAAAGAGTCAGAGCTCAAGAGAACAGAAAGCTTCACAAGAGGGGGATTTACAGCCATGGAAGCTTCCGAAAAGTTGATCGAGCGAGAACTTGCACCATGGATTATCTTTCTCATAGCAGCCCTGATAGGACTTGAGCTCGCGATGATCTGGAGGAGGCGAGGGGCTTGATGGAAGACGTATTCTTCTCAGATCCCAAACTACTCTGGCTCGTTCCGGCCGTCATCGTGGCAGGCCTTCTGAGCCTTCGATGGACCGATAAGAGAATGCTAGTTCTAAGCAGAGTGGCCATATTTTGCCTCTTGATAATTGCTCTTGCCAACCCCTACGTCGTGACCACCCAGACAACACAGGCCAAACGGCCCCTCATCACCGTGCTATCGGATCAAACCGCCTCCATGGAGATATTCGACTGGAACTTGGCCGAAAGGGTTCATGACAAACTGGCCAACTCTCAGTTCAGGGAATTTTCTGGCGAATCGACCCCACTCGGAGACAAAGTTATCCAATATGCTCAACAGGGAGGAACCCTCGTCCTGGTCACCGATGGATACAACAACGAGGGTCGCGATCTTGTGGAGGCGCTTGCTCTTGCAAGATCGGCCAACTCCACGGTTTTTGCCATGGATATCGAACCTGTCGCTGATGATGCAAGCGTCGAGATCTCGGGGACGAACACCGCAGTCCTCGGCGGGGACTATCCGCTGACCGCGATAGTGAAGTGGTCCGGAGACGAATTCAGAGGAACTCTTTCGGTCTATGCCGACGACGAGATGATCTACCAAGATGTTCTCACCAAAGAAGAGGGCAGATCAGATACCATCAAGATGTCTCACAACTTCAAGTCCACGGGAACTCACGTCTTGAGAGCCACAATATCGCCCCAAGATGATCGACAAAGGAGGAACAACGAATACCAGAAAGCAGTTTACGTCGTACCAAAGCCTGATATCCTTCTGGTGAGCGAAGACGACTCTTCACCTCTGGCCACGGTCCTAAAGAATCATTATAAGGTCACCAGCACCTCAGGTCTTAGGTCCAATCTCGCCCAATACAAAGCCGTAGTTCTTGACAACAAGAAATACGAACCAGAAAAGGACCTGCTAGTGGACTACGTTCGCGAGGGTGGCGGCCTGGTAGTTGTTGGTGGTTCTGACTCTTACGACTTTGGAAACTACCGCAACACCTCATTCGAAGAGATCCTTCCTGTGATCTCGGTTCCGAGCCGTTTCGAGGGCGGCAACACAGTGATTCTGGTCATGGACATATCAGGCAGCACCAGAAGAGAGATGTCTGTTGGAGGGACGACCTTTCTGGAGTACGAAAAATCTCTAGCCCTGGAGCTGCTCAAATCTCCAGAGTTTCAGGATGACCAGGTAGGTCTTGCCGTCTTTGGGACAGAAGCTTTCGTCGTGTTCCCGCCAACGCCCATCTCAGGAAAGATGGCCATGATCAAAGAGAGGATAACAAGCCTTCAGCCTCAGCCCGGCGTACAGGTGGAAACTCAGCTGGATACGGGACTTCAGCTCTCCTGGAATATGCTGAACGCTACCGGCGGCGAAGGGGAATTGATCGTTATTTCCGATGGCCGAGTCAAAGAGTACCCAGATGTTTTCCAAAATTCTCAGGAAATGATCAAAAACATGGGTATTACCACCCACCTCGTGGAGGTCAAGTCCTTTGAAGATGCCCCTGGCGGGTTTAGAGACCTTGCCGAAAGGACCGGCTCAAACTATCATCTGGCCGTATATCCAAGTTCGGTGACGATAAGGGCAGAGGAGATGCCAGAGAAAGAAGAACCTGAGGAGGAGGAGGAAACACCACCTGAAGAGGGGTACGGCTTGAGAATCCTGAACCCCAACCATTACATCACCGCCGAACTGGGGCTGGAAGCGAACCTAACCGGGTTCAACGACGTAACGCCAAAGCCCGGATCTCAAAGGTTGGTCTCCATGCCGGATGGAAAACCAATATTCACCGCCTGGAGGTATGGACTCGGAAGGGTCGTATCTTTGACCACAGACAACGGCGCGACCTGGGCTCCGGAGATCTATTCCGCCCAGAACTCTAGGATAATCTCAAGAGCCGCAAATTGGGCCGTGGGCGATCCCAGGCCCGAATCAGGACGGATAGATGCCGATGATGGATGGCTGGGAACTCCAATGGAGATCACCATAACCAGCCAGAGCCCGCCTCAGATCGGATCCGGCCAAGTGGAGAAGGTGGGCGAAGACAGGTACCGGGCCACCATTATCCCAGAAAGAAAAGGTATCTATCGAATTGGCGATTACGGAATTGCGGTAAACTATCCTCTGGAATTCAGGTATGTGGGGCTCAATCCAGAGTTTTCCCAGATGATAATGACAAATGGTGGCAGGATGTTCTCCGAAGCCGAAGTGAGAGGGAGCTTGATCGAAGAAGCGAGAAAGAGGAGCGAGGTCACCACTCAAAATAGGGCGAGCAGGAGAGGCTTGCTCCTCTTCGCAGCATTGGCACTATTCTTGGCAGAAGTGATAGCCAGAAGGCTCAAAGAGGTCAAAAGATAAGAGCAGCACAGGGCCTTTTTTACCATCAAATTTTAATAGCATACCAGTCTAGTGACTCTCACATTCGGTGGAGGTAACTATTACAAGATGAGTTCTGAAATGTGTTCGGTATGTGGCCTTCCCAAAGACCTTTGCATATGCGAAGAAGTGGCCAAGGAACAACAGAGGATCACTGTGAAGATCAACAGACGTCGGTACGGTAAGGAAGTCACAGTGATTCAAGGGATAGATCCCCATGAGATCGATCTCAACGACCTGGCTACGTATCTAAAATCGGCGCTTGCTTGTGGCGGTACCGTAAAAGGCTACGGGGTTATCGAGCTGCAAGGCAATCATACCGGACGTATAAAAAATATCTTGGTCAAAAGGGGTTTCGGAGAGAATCAGATTCAGGTCAGCCGCTAAGCAAATTTTTGCGGATCGGTGCGGATCAGAATTCATTCCCACTTGACCCTGTTGATTAAGCACGTGTTGAGCCTTGCGGGAGAGACGCTTTTCATGCAGTGCTCCGCAACGCATGGCCACGCATGTATATTTTTGGGAGGGTCCTTGACCAAGCTGTAGTCACATTTCTGCTGCGCCAGCCGTTTCAATCCACTGGCCAGACGAATATTTGTGAATATTCTGGACTCTCGGAAAGAACTACGGTGAATATTCTGGACTCTCGGAGAGAACTACGGTGAATATTCTGGACTCTCGGAGAGAACTACGGTGAATATTCTGGACTCTCGGAGAGAACTACGGTGAATATTCTGGACTCTCGGAGAGAACTACGGTGAATATCCACTCACTCAACTCTGGACAATGTTCAGGAACGCATTCTTTTATGCAACCAGCACAAGGTTCAAAGATCTCATCAGCCAGAAGATATTTGAACCTACTCGGACTGGTTGCACCGGCATAGAGCAATCGATAAGTCCTGATTCCGTTGATCGATTCAGGCTCCCTTTTGATCAAGTCTAACTTCAGCAACTTTGAAACTATTCGGGAGCATTTACGTGAATCGATCTCCAACACTTTCCACAGATCACTCTGCAGAACGCCATCCTCACAGGACTTGATGTACTCTAGAGCCTCCTCATCATACATCTAGTACACCCAAAAAAATCACTCAACGGGACTTATGAGAATTATATTGTTCCCACGAAGAATCACTGAGCCCAACGATCGCGTTCTTTCCCCGTCTATGATCTCTACAGTCTCCAACAAATGGAGATTTAAATAATCATCTACGCTGTTGAGGTCGCCTTCCAGAACGTGGCGTTCTGATCCTTTCATTTCTACTTTGATCTTGGACCCGATCAAAGTTTGAACTTTCTTGCTCGGAAACACAAACTACGCCTCACTTTGTTTAAATTAAATTTTTTACAGTTTTGAGATGTGCCACCAAACGTTGGCACGGGCCAAAGTGATTGGGGGCACACTCAAACGGTGTTACACCGCAACAACTTCCTTCACGCCTTCGATGTTGTTCTTCAGCTCACGTTCTACGAAATTCTTGAGTGTCATCTGGGAGAAGGGGCAACCCGCACAAGTTCCCATCAGCTTCACCTTGACGATGCCCTCATCATCAACACTGACCAGCTCGATGTCGCCGCCCTCCATTTTCAGGGCGTTTCGAATGACCCCGATAACGGGCTCGATTTCCTCTTTCAGGTTCGTCATGGGTATCTAATCACCTCTGACCATCATAATCGAAACCTTGTGGCCCATTATCGTGTACCTTATACCTTTTAAAGCTTGTTCCAGGCCCGCGACGAGAGGCTCGCAATCGCTAACCACCGTGTTCACCATCACCCCTGCCTCTGCGTGATGTCTGATGGCTTCTAGGGCCATCTCTGGATCTTCTTTCAGTTGGAAATCTTTCCAAGTAGTGGGCGCCATTCCCTGGTACTCATAGAGATAAAAACCAGTTATCCCCAGTTCAGTTAGTGTGTTTATAACGCGCCCCAAATGCTCATGATCGACAAATATCTTAACCAGAGTCTTCATGAAAATCCCAACCAGATGGTCTGGACTCGAAACTTTAAATAACTTCGCACGGTCGACCAATACTCCTAGATACCCTTTTATCCGGTCAGACCAGTCAATCAGGCGATAGATATGGGGTCTGATAGGGATATCAGGGAAGTACTTCAAGATGCGGGCATATCGATGGATGACATAGTGTCCGCCGGGCTGGAACTTTACGTGCCGCATCCAGGCGTGGAGACGCGAGAGAAAGCAGACAAGGTTTTCAGGCGAGAGTTGGACTTGGCGTTTTCTGATCCCAACCTCTGTCTCTTGGTATATGCAGGAGTTCTCTTAGAAGAGGAGGGAAAGAAGGCCAACTTGCCGAACATGCCCAGCGCAGATTATGAGAAAGACCTAACTTACCTCATAGCAGACGAGGTCTTGGGCATGAGCATTGCCAAGTATGTGGGAGGATACAAAGGCTCTTTCGATTATGTGAGATACGACAAAGCGAAGCCTGGAATATTGGGCGAGCTTGGCCCCTTCATGGACGACATCATCGCGGGTTTGATAGGGGGCGTATCTGCAAACATGTACACAAGGGCGGTGTTGGACTGAAAGATCTAATTCTCGCGTTCAGATCGGGATTTGGTTTTCTCACCACAATACCCGTCGGAATCACCATGGAAGGGATCGAGGCTTTGATGAAGCACATATACCTCTTCCCCCTCATAGGTGCAATTTTGGGCCTTATCTATGCCCTTGCAGCTTTGATCTTGACAGAAGTTGCACCATCTGGCATTGTAGCAATCTTGATCTTGGCGATCATCTACAAGCTTACCGGGATCAACCATGCCGACGGGCTGGCCGACTTTGGGGATGGTGTGACTGCCCACACCACTGTGGAAAAGAAGATCAGTGCTATGAAGGATGTCTACATAGGCACCGGCGGCGTCGTTTTCGTGATGATCTCAATTCTTGCCGCCTTCGCATCTCTTTCGAACCTGCCAGTGGCGGCTCTTCCACTGGCTCTGATCGTGGCGGAAATCTCGGCCAAGCAGTCGATGATCACGTTTGCTGCCTTCTCTAGCCCTCTTCACGAGGGTTTCGGCCAGATCGCCATCAAGAACTCCGACAAGTCTGACTTTTTCGCAGGCTTGATCATAGCAGTCCTGATCTGTGCGGCCGTCATGGGACCGTTGGGATTGATCATCCTTGCAGTTACGCAACTATGTGCGGGTTACATGGTCATAGTCTCAAAGAGAAACTTCGGAGGTGCCACAGGAGATGGGTTCGGCGCCACCAACGAGGTTGCCAGAGCCGCGGCCTTGATCACGTCGGTATCACTGTTGGGGGTTTTGCCCTGGACGCTGTGGTGATGGCAGGAGGCCAGGGATCCAGGCTCAAGATGGGCGAAAAGCCCATGGTGAAGCTTTTGGATGAGCCTCTCATCGGCCGCGTCCTGAAATCTCTGGAAGAAAGTTCGGTGGAAAGGATATTTGTTGCCACGACGCAAAACGTGCCCCAAACGAGAAGATGGGTTCTGGAGAGGGGCTTTGAGGTAGTGGACACGCCAGGCGAAGGTTACGTCCCTGACATGATATCTGCTGTAGAGATGGCAGGGATCCAAGGACCCGTCCTGATAATCATGGCAGACCTCCCCCTTCTCAGGGGCGAGATCATCGACGAAATATCGGAGGTTTACGAGAACGTTCCCGAACCTGCGCTCTCGGTCCATGTACCACTGGATATTCACCGCAAAATGGGAACGAAGCCGGATGCTCTCTTCAATTATGAAGGTCAGTTCATAGCCCCTGCAGGGGTGAACGTGCTGGACGGATCGCGCATAAGGTTCGAACAGGAAGACTATCACCTGATCCTGGTGAAACCTGAGCTTGCGTTGAACGTGAACACCCCTGAGGATTTGAAGATCTGCGAATCGGTCCTCAAAGGTGAGATAAAACTTTGATATCAAGGCGAAGATGATGACAGATTATGCGACCATAGAAGGCGAAAAGTATCCGATCGCAGACCTGGAAATCCTGACTGGAGAGAAAGAACCGATAGAGCCAGTTGGTCATGTGGTCCTTCTGGCCAAGGTCCTGAAAGATCCTCTGAGCCTCCCGTTCCTTCTGGAAGAGATCTGTTCCCTCAATCTCAACAGGGATGAGAGGCGCAACCTCAGGATGGCTCTGATCAGGGTCCAGATAGAAAGCGAGCTGAGGATGAATGAAGACATCCAAAGATATCAGCAGAGAAGATACGTCGCTCAGGTAATCGAGATACTTCTCTTCAAAGAACTCCTCTTGGCACCTGGTGAGCCCGAAGAATTGGACTAATTGATCCTCGCAAGATTAGTGCTCGATGATACGATTAAGGCTGGGTCTAAAAGTCCTGCAAGTCAAAGATCCATCTAGATGGTATCGTCAAGCAGTATGGTACAAAGTATGGTACAAAAATAGATTTTTAAGTGTGCCCTCGGGGGCACACTCAATATTCGATCACGATTACTCAGACTTTGGTGGCCAGTTGGTTTCCATCCAGCCAGGGATACGTCCAGAGTCCTCGGGACCTGCCATGGCTTTGGCCTTGTAGCCGTACAGCTCATCGATCTCGCCGGTGAACTTGGCGCACATTCCTGGAAGGATGATGGCATTGTTGCCCCTCTCTTCAGGAATGATGCCTTCTTGATCCAAGATGTCCTTGATCTTACCGGGGGTGATCTGGCCGCCAGCCACAGAAGCTTGCACGCCGATTCCATCGGTGTTGACCGCTACCAGGTAAGCGTCGATGCCGTTAGATGCAAGGTCAGACTCCACCGTGTAATAGGTCAGGGCGAAGTTGGTGGTGATGAACACGGGCGAATTTTCGTCTGGCTTTCCTACCACGTGAGCGCCGGGCTTGACCTGTACAGGTGTTCTGGGATCTGTGTAGATGTTGAACCTCTGGTGCATGTCCGGCATGACTGCGTGTGGCTCGATGCAGTGCTTGATCATTATGTCTGCACCACGGCAGACGAAGGTTGATGTGAGAAGGCTCTCCCAGTAGGCGGCTCTCACAGGGTCATCAGTGGCGGCCCAAGCGGTGATTGGCAGAGCCATGACCGGGAAGTTGAAGTCCTTCTGACCCTCTTCGGTGGCAGCTCTCCTAAGCTTTATGAAGTTGTGGAGAGTTTCTTGCAGCTTCTCGCCGTTTGGCGCAAAGCCTGGATCGACTATGACATCTTTTATTCCCATCTCTCTGAATGTCTGGGCCATGCCCTTCAGGCCGTCCAGATCGAATGGAACGCTCACTGTGACGGGAACCTTGTAGTCATAGGCGAGCTGGGCAACCTCTTTCCAGTTGTCCTTGTTGGCAGCATAGATGATAGGCCTCTTTTCGGCGGCAACTTCTAGACCTGCCTTGAGGATCTTGGGGTCGAAAGAGCAGAGAATCAAGGGCTTTTCGGTGGTCTCCTGCACCTTCTTGACACAAGCGGCAAACTTAGCGGCATCTCCAGTGACGCCCCTGACCGCGATCATTTCCACTGCTTCCCAGTTGCCGATGTAGAACTTCTTCCACTCGGCGATGGTTTTGACCCTCTCCACGAGAGCGGCTTCTTCCATGTCGTCGGTGACATCATAGGCAAATGGAGGCCAGTTGAAGAAGGTCATCTGGTGGCGGTACATCACGTCTTCGCCGCCAATCTTGAGCTCCTGATCGCCGGTTCCGGTGTAGATCAGAGCAACCTCGGGAGCAATGGTCTCCTTGAGATTGGCCAGCTTCTTGGCGTACTTCTTCTGCTTCTTCGGGTCGAAGAGCGGCTTGCACTCGTCGATCGTTCTTTCTCTGGCGATCAGGCCTGCAGCAAAGGCCATGCAAGTCTGCTCACCGCACTCGCCACAGTTGGTCTGAGGCAGGAACTTGTAAAGATTGAGTGGGCTGTTTTCTTTCATCGGTATCAGACCCCCATTCCGATCCAGTTGGTGGTGTCCGGCGTCTCTGCCTTGACCAGACCCATCAGGGACTGGGTGATCTCCTGCAAGTAGGCTACGGCAATCGGGTTCATCATCATGAACAGATCGACACCAGCAACGGCCAGCGAGAATCCGGTTAAGATCTCCCAGATCGGGCCTCTCAGCATCCTGTCACCCCAGTCAGAGTCTTCCACGTTCGGTGATCTCACCATCCAGGCTTCTCTGACACCCCACGCGTTAGTGGTACCAGAAGACATCGGGAACGTCAGTTCGTCGTCGCCCTTGAGGGCACCAAGCCTGATTCTCTCCATGTTGGAGTAAGCGAAGTCCATACCGTAGGCAAGAGCCGCAGTGGTCGGGTCCATCACGATGGAGTCCCTTGGGACGCCTGCGACCTTCATCAGCTTTCTGTCGAGCTCCTTCTGGGCGTTGATCTCCAGCTGAGTCCAGGCCAGACAGACGTTGCCAGACTCTGCGCAAGCCCTGCCGATGCCCTCCCAGTCCAGGTTCAAGCTGGCACTGGCGATGAGAGCGCGCTCGCCCTCGGCCACTTCACAGGCCTTTGTCAGGACTTCTGCGTCCTTCTCGGGGTTGCCGCTGCCACCGATGCAGATGGGAACGTCAACTGCCTGGAGGACGTCTTCCACAACCTTGACAGCCTCTTTGGCGGGGGTGTCCTTGATCAAAGGATCGGTGCTGATCAAGTGCGTTGTGACGAGGTCGGCGCCGAACTCGTTGACGGCCTTCTTGGCCCACTCGGCAGGATCGTCCATAACATCTTCATAGTGCATCTTGACGGCCTTGGCCATTCCGATGGGCATGTCGAATACGTCCACCGTGACGACGGGTCTGTTTGGCATCGCCGCATCGTAGAAGAAGGGCAGTGCTTTCTCGCCGCCGATCTTGATGACGTGGCCTCTTGAGCCGCCGTCTGCCTTGGTCGCTCCGAGCTGGACCTCCTGGATTTGGGTCTTCCAGGTTGCATCGGTTCCTACATCGAACTTGGCAGTCTTCAGGGTGTTAGGTATCTTGAATGCAGGAATTTCAGGCGCTGCTTTGGTAAGGTCCTCTGGTGCGGGTGATATTGCCTGTGCGGCCGCGACCGGCTGAAGCAGGCTGTCTACAGGATATCCAAAGGCCTTGGCCATGTTGACTAGCTGAACTGCGACCTTTGCGACCTCCTCTCCGAAGTAGTAAGCGAAAAGGGGGCCAACGCCGCCGCCTGCACCAGTTTCGATCTCCAGCTCGATGTCACCTTCGATGGTGACCCCTTCGAGGGACTTGACGTCCATGTCCGTCAAGGTTTTGTTTAAATCTGTTAGTTTTACTTTTTTGTCTCCCATATCGATTTCCCCATAGGCCAATAATGATGATTTAAATGCCGCCGACTAGAACAGACCTTGAGCAGGGCGACTGAACAAGTGGGCGTTTTAAGCGGCCACCTGTACAAAATCGCAGTACACCATCCTCCTATTATGGCCGTTCTCGGACCGATCTCTTTGGCCGGATGCTTCTACTCGACGACATCCGGAGAAGTATCTGGAGGGCAGATCTGAGGATCACCCACCAGACCAGACTAACGTTATTCTTCGCGAGGACTTGACAACCTTCAGGCCAAATCCCAATAATGAACGTTAGCGAGGCTCACTTCTTCTTGCCCTTTGCCTTCCCCTTTCCCGCTGCTGCGGGCTTTATGACGACTTCCTCTATGTTGATGTTGGCACCTTTCAGCTCCAAGACGATACCACCGGCGCCGCCTGCTGCGGGCATTGCAAAGGCAGGTGCTGCTCCGGCGGCGGGTGCTGCTGCAGGTGCTGCTGCCGCTTCGGGCTCCTTCTTCTTCAACTTAAGGCTCAGTTTTTTGGCCATGATGATATTCTCCCTCTACCTCTCTAAAAGCCACCTAATATGCTCAACAAATTAAGGCAAACCAAAGATTTGAAGGAAAAAGGTAGGACGCTCACTTTGCGAGCGTCACCTTTTCGATGTTGACTTTGGCGTCCTTGAGCACCAGCTTGATGCTTCCGCCTGCGCCGCCTGCTGCGGGCATTGCAAAGGCAGGTGCTGCTCCGGCGGCAGGTGCTGCTGCAGGTGCTGCTGCCGCTTCGGGCTCCTTCTTCTTCAACTTAAGGCTCAGTTTTTTGGCCATTCTTATAACCTCCTACACCCGTAATACTTCACGAGATGATATAAGTTTTTACTCCAGAATGCCCTCGTCCTGCAGGTACTCGACGACCTGCATGAACTGGCCTTCGCTCATCATGAGCTTCTCTTTTATCGCATCGACGTCGATGTCGCCACCGCTCTCCTCGATGAACTCGATGACCTCATCCTCGAACTCGGAGGGGTCTTCCAGGGTCCAGCCCTCGGTGACTGCCTTGTCGTCGACCTTTCTCTCGACACCTTCGACAACCGGGTGGTCCACTTTAAGCAGGAACTTCTTGAGAGCGTTGATGTCGGTTGCGTCCTCTTCGGTGGCGATCAGGTCAAACATGTCCTCGTCGATACCTTCCTTGATCCTGTCTTTGAGAGCCTTGGGTACCCAAACGACTCTTCTCCAGCCGCCGTCTGCCTGGAGGAACTTGGGCGAGAAGTAGTACAGAATGCCCATTCCGAGGAAACCGACGGTCTGCTTGCCGCCGCCTGCCTGGCCTGCCATGGTGGAGAAAGGAAGACCGTTGGGCGTAGGATTGGTGTGGTCACGGTCTACGATGCCTATTCCGTCTACCTCAGGCATGTAGAAGCCAATGGTCTCGAAACAACCACAGGAGGTGTGGGGTGCATCGAAGAAGGTGTACAGAGCCATCCTGTTGTACTCGCCGCCGGACTTCTGCTCGGCCATGGAGTTGATGGATTCGTACTCGCCAGCGATCTCGTCGATCAAACCTTCCTTGGGTATGGGGAACTGAGGTCCTTCGGGATCTACCTTGGCGGCGGCTCTGCCGTCGAACCAGGTGATAGCACCGCACAGGGAGGGCCTGTCAGGGGTCACACAGCAAGCACTAGTGGGCGCGAAAGCCTGGCAGAGGGTGCATCCGTAGAATACGTCGACGTCCTCGTCGTGAAGACCCTTTGCACGCTCGTCTCTGGCGCCATAGCGGGTGTGGGCTTCTTCGAGTCCCTTGGTTACTGCCTCAGGTGAGGTCAGAACGATGGCTTCCATCTTCTCGATGAAGGGCATCTCGGCCTTGTAGAGGGTCATAACGTTCTTGAAGATCTGCTCGAAGGAAGTGGCTCCTGCCTTCTTCAGATCGAGACCGGCCCTCATCCAGATGGCGTCTCTCTGGTTCAAGTGCATGAGGCCGTGGACGTAAGAGAGCAGACCGTGGTTTCTCCTCTCGATGATGGACTCAAGGTCAGTCTCAATGAGCTCGCCTGCGACCTTGAAGATCATGCCGAAGGGAATGGTGGTGCCTTCTTCGATTTCGGTCAGGTCGGGACCCTCAATGGTGACCTTGCCGTCCTCGATCTCGTCCATGCCTACTGCGATAGAGAGCTCAAAACCGTCCGCCTTGGGACCGCCCATCTCTACCCAGATGTCGCCTTTCCTGATACGCTCCCCTTCGTACATGGGGGACATGTCCAGTTCGATTTCTTCTGCCATATCTACATCTCCTTTTTAAAAAGAAAATACAACATTTACTTCTTTACTATTGCGATTACCTCGTCGACCGCTTCGTGGTATGCGTCCTGGTCGAAGGCCAAGTTGCCAAAAGTCATGTTGGCGTTGACATGGTAGTACCTGTCGATGGAGATTCTCTTGATGTCCCTGTTGAAGTTCTTGAGCGCCGAGAACATGGCGCTGGCGAACTTGTAAAAGATCCCCATGAAGATTACCACGTCGTACTGGCCGTTGCCGTCCAATCCCTTCCAGTCCTCGAACCGGAGGTAGTTGGTCAGTGGGTGGAGGCCGATCATGGTGACGTTGTCGGTGTATCCCCTCTCGATGAATCCCTTTATGGTGTGAGCCGTTGCAGCGATGGGGACGCCAGATTTGCCGATCTCGATCGCTTTGTCGAACATCACAGGATCTTCAAAGAGCTCGGCGCCCACAACCAAAAGTGGCCTCTTGGCCTTCTTGATTATGGACCCGATGACCTTCGTGTTGTAGGTCTTGGCCATTTCCGGTCCAGGGATTTGGGCCATCTCAAAGGGAACTGCGTTCTTAGTGGTATCAACCGTCATCTCACATCACTTCTTCACCAGATCTTCCTCTCGATGTTGGTCGGATCGAAGCGGTTGTTAGGTCCGGGCATGTCGCTTCCCGGTTCAGGCACTGTGATTGCCGCAAGTTTCCAGTCGATCTTCCAACCGTACGTCACTTCAAGCCCCTTTACCGCTTCGCCCTTGCTCTTGGGCAGGAACTCAGACACGTGCCTGACGCAGAGGGGATTATCGTCGAGCATCTCGCCGAGGTCTTTCAAGGCCTTGGGCCTCAGACCAGTAGCGGTCCTGGCAAGGGATGTGCCCACAAGAACTTCACCTTTCGTGTCGAAGGGCAAGTCCCTGTTACGGAGAGCCGTGATACGTTGATGAGAACTGAAACCCATGGGCTGATCCCATTTCTTCACCACCCTCACGATCTCGCCGATGTTAACCTGGGCATCCTGCATGTCCCCGGCGACAAGACTGCTCTTATTCATGCTTGACCTCTCTTTACAATCTGGTCTGCTCGGTACTTGCTCATACGACATAAAACCCTTTCGGATTACAACCCCGGGCAAGTCATATAATATTTGTCACATTTTTCAATTAACACATATCCACTTAAAGTTCTGAAACTTTGCGTGCGTTATTGAAGGTTAAACATGAATGATTATGCCTCAATGATATGGCATCCATACGGTTTGAAAGAGATCCATCTAAGTTGAGATCAATCCGCCAAGTTGAAATGTGAAAAGGCTGGAGTTTGGATGCGATCCATGATACATAATATGAGAGAGAGCTTTGCCGCGACCGAGGCTTGCCACCACGGAGGGAGAATCAGGAAGATCGCCTCAGGTCTTGGGGTTGACCAGAACGATCTGCTCGATTTCAGTGCCAACATAAACCCCCTGGGATCGCCGCCTCTAGAAGACCTGATTGAGCAGGAGATGAAAAAGGTATGTCACTATCCAGACAACGATTACACCGAGTTTCGGAAGGCTGCGGCCAAGTTCGTGGGCGTTGACCCAGAGAACATTGTACCTGGCAACGGATCTTCCGAGTTGTTCAGGCTCTTTGCAGAGGCGATCGTCGAGGATGGCGACAAGGTGGTAATTCCGATTCCCACCTTTGGAGAGTACGAAACACAGGCCAAGCTCTTCGGGGCGAAGATAGTGCATGTCCAAGCAGGAATTCATCGGCCCTCTGATCCCGACGAGTTTCTGGACGAGTCCCTTCTCGAAGACGCAAAGGCGGTCTTCTTTTGCAACCCGAACAACCCCACAGGAGCCTTGCTCTCTCGAAAAAGGGTGGTGAAACTGGCAATGCGATGCGAGAGAGCAGAGACGTTCCTCCTGGTGGACGAGGCTTTCATAGAGCTTTCAGACCCTGATCAGAGTGTTGCCCAGATGGCGCCCCATATGGAGTATCTTTTCGTGACCAGGTCTTTGACGAAGTCTTTCGGCGTTCCGGGATTAAGGCTCGGGTTTGGCGTTGCAGGAGACCAGATGGCAAAAGTGATGAACCAGACTCGTCTTCCCTGGAGCATAGGCTCTTTGACTGCAGCTTGCGGAACTTATCTTTTGGGAGAGCTTGACCACCTCGAAAGGAGCAGAGAGAAAATAGGTGTGGAGCTTTCCTGGCTGACCGGAGAGCTGAAGCGTTTGGGGCTAAATCCCGTGAAGAGCACGGTCAATTTCATCCTGGTGGAGACGGGCCACACTGGACTTTCCTCGACAGAGATCGAGGAGATGATGGTTGCAGAGAAGGTTCTGGTCAGAAACTGCAGATCGTTTCCGGGACTTGGAGAAGACTACATCAGGGTTGCAGTGAGGGATAGGGAAGAAAACGAGCAGTTGGTCGAAGCTCTCGGAAGTGTCCTTGGATGCAGAGATTGAGCTGCGACCGGTACCCTTGCCACTTTCCTGACCAGGACTGTACTTTTTGTTTCTGTCCATTTTATCCTTGCGAAGATGAGAGAACGGGAGGCCACTTTGTCGATGTCAGTGGAGAATGGTGCTGTGAAGGCTGCACCATAGTCCATCGAAAAGAGGTGGCCGAGATGATAATGGATGCGCTCCTCCGGGGCGAAGAGGTCGAACAGATCTGGGAAGAGGTGGCGAAGAAGTTATGATCGATTTTCACCTTGATTTTTTCCTTGATTTTTTCCCTAATTTGATCCTCAATTGGGAAGGCCATTTTGCCCTCATGGTCTTCCTCCTCGCCGTTGCAATGGACCTATTTTTGGGCGAGCCTCCCGCAAGGTTTCATCCCGTGGTTCTGATAGGATCAGTGATCGCAGCTCTTCGAAGAAGGGCAAAGCCCACCCGGATCTTTGGAGTTGGAGTTGCAGCTTTCGTCGTCCTATCCACTGCAGTTGCAGGCCACCTTCTGATCGCTGCAGGAAATAGCGTGATTCCGGTTCTCGGCCTTTTCATATCGGCTTATCTTCTCAAGTCGACCATCGCCGCGAGGTGTCTTCTCGAAACCTCGGCCGAGATCGGGCGATTGATCGTGAATGAGCCCTCGAAGGCAAAAGAGATGCTTCCAGCTCTCGTCAGCAGGAATCCCGATGATCTTTCCCCTTCGCAGGCATCCTCTGCGGTGATAGAGTCTTTATCCGAAAATTACGTGGACACTGTGGTCTCGCCGCTATTTTACTACGTCCTCTTCGCGCCTCTTGGCCTCGGTGTCGAGGCGGCTTTGGCTTACAAGGCCACGAACACCTTGGACAGCATGCTAGGTTACCGGACAGAAGGCCTGGCAGATCTTGGGTGGGCGTCCGCCAACTTAGACGACCTTGCCAACTGGATTCCGGCCAGGTTGAGCCTTCCGATCATGGCGATATCGATGCCTCAAAGGGCAAGCGCGATCGTGAAGACGGCTCTAAGAGATCACGGAAATCCTCCAAGCCCAAATTCCGGCTGGCCCATGGCTGCGGCCGCAGGAGCTTTAGACCTTCGGCTGGAAAAGCCGGGAGTCTACGCGGTGGGCGATGGAAAAAAGCCGACGCCCGCACACATCGCTCCTGCCTTGAGGTTCGTTGGCGCATCTATCGGCCTTGCCATCGTCATATCTGCCATATTGCTATCGATATGATTTCGGGATGTTTTGGAGTGGTGCGCTTGTGATGGGTGATCGATGAGGACCGTTTGCGATTCTAGCTGGAAGGGGGTGTGGCATGATGAATACCATAACCAAAATTCAAACCCAGAATTTCCTACCAATATACACATCCTCTTTTTGCGTAAGGACTCGGTCCAAAATACAGAAATGTGAGAATAACCCTTCGGATGGTCCAAAGGGTTTTTCCTCACTGCGTTCACCAATTTCTTAACTGTATCCGCCACACGGGCTTGCCCCCTTTATTCCGCTTTCCACCAATAATGTACCATTAGGGGCAAAACCACGAGCTTGGGCGCTGCTATTTTCGCAGGCCTTAGAGACATTACCAGTGTCGCTCATATATGCAGAGGAATTGACCGCAAACATGATCGTTTTTGCGTCATCAATGCTGAATTCGCCAAGCGACCAGTTGAGGTACTTGGTTGTATTATTGTTGTTGCAGCATATGTCAGGCTCCAAGGGGGGTCGCCACTTCGTCTCATTGTAGTGGGACGAATTACCAACATATGTCATGTTGACGGGTAACGTGCAGTTCAAGGAGACATTCGGCAGTTTTGTTTTACCGCTGTTTGCAACCTGGACAGTGTAATTCACTCTGCTCGCGTTGTTAGACACCTCGAAACAATGCACCTTAATCGTTATATCCTGCGTTTTCTCGTTGTTAGGTTCCTCGTTGTAAGTCGTACCATCCTCATCATAGGTATAGATGCATTCGTAGCCGGGGCAGTTGTTCTCAACACAGGTGAAACTTTCGTTGAACGTTCTTGTGCAACTTTCGTTTTTGCTTCTTGTGCTGTTTATCGAGTATCGCCCCTTGGAACAATCTTGGTAGCAAGGATCAGCCGGATCACTTAGATTCCTTGGTTCAACTTCTCTCGTGGGTAAAAGTTTATCAGGTTTCAAAGTCGCATAGGTGCCGCCGTTGGGCCAACCTGGGTCTTCCTCCCCAGTGCGTTTGATTTCCGCCTCTGTTTCTCGCTGAAATTGCTTTCCGCCACCGATGCAACATGGCAGCCAGTCTTTAGGTGATTCGTCCCCCTTTCCAGGAATAACGATTGTACTGTCAGACAAGTTGTTAACCACACGGAGATCACCGCTCATAAGAGACGTGTGCTCCCAATCTACCCTCCTTGCCCCAGTCCTGTTCGACCATCCTGTAGCATCCCACGTCTCAACAACGGCATCCGTGACATTTGCGACATATGTGAAATCATAAGGACCAGAATCATGACCCGGTTCTGTGTTCATATCCACCGTTGCATGGGTCTCAATGTGACTCGCATTGCGAGTCTTGCCTAGTGTGGCAGTCTTTTGGGGGGATTCTGTCAGAAACGAAACTTTGGTCGATGATTTATTTGCGTAGTGTACAGAAGGGGGTTTTCGGCTGTAATTTCCGCCATATTTGCCCAGCGCAATGGTATCTCTCACGGCCATGTTCTCATATCCGGTTAAATTTTCATATCGTATTTTTTTCCAGGCAGATATGGCTCTGTTGTTCTTGAAGAATCCCTTAGCATAGAATTCTGAAATGCCTCTCTCGCCAGTAAAATTTAAATTAAGTTTGTGAGTCAATGACGAGTTTCCTTCTGGACTTCCACCGTCATATGTGTGTTCAATCGTTTCTTTTAACTCGATCTCACCATCCTTGAGATAGTTGAAAGAACCTGTCTTCAGGCCTCTCGTATAACCGCTTTCCTGCAGGCCAGGTTCCTTTAGATAGCTGTAAGATGTCACCGTGGCGTTTTCCTCGCTATTACATTGGAACGTAAAATCTATCAGCGATTGCGACGACGCGACGCAAAGAGCCATCACAGCCAGAACGATAATTACCATTCTCATGAGACATCCCTCAATGTTTTATAAAAAATATGTTGTAGATCTAACTTATATAACGACCAGCCTTGCATTAAACTTAATCCCAATGTCTCCATCCACCAAATCCCAAAATATGAACTTATCAGTGTTTTTCCACAATATGAGCACTGCATGATCTTTTCCACGATATTTGCCCTTCTTTGCAGTTCCAAAGGCTATGCCGAGGGGGATGGGATTCCCAGTAGATTTATACAATCTAAAGCGAGTCTGAATCATCGCCCACAAGGCTTTGTCTTCACGAGACCAATATTCACGGAAAACGAGGGCTTTACTACTATCTTTGGGCGCTTGGCATTCGCCGTACTCTTTAAGTTCTAAAGATTTCTTTATATCACCAAAACTATCAAAATTATGGAACTGGTCCAACACCACAGCACATTTATTCAGCCATTGAAGATCTTTAAAATCCTCTGATAGCTCATCTCGACTGCCACGATCTGCATTTGGCCTCCAAACTGGAAATGGTATGATAGTATGCACATTGAACTCAACCTCACCTCGTAATGGATCAAAATACGTGTGTTCCCAGGGGCTCGTATCCGTTTTTTTATACCAGATGATGATTACAGCATGGTCCTCCCCGTTGGGTTCTTTTCTAACTGCGACACCCACCGGTGCCCCAGGAAACTTACAACGGACGCGGGACACTCCCAACAAGGCCCTGTCTTCACAATCCCATCTATCTTTATCATGCCCACCGTAATCCTCGATAGATTGCAAATATGTTATTACACCTAAAGGTTTTTGGCCCCTTAGAGGGTAATTTGTTGCAGCATCTTTCCACAACCCAGTAGTCCCACCAAATTTTGCTTTAAAGTCATACGGCATTGTAAACTTTGTGCCATTATCTGTACTAGTCTCCACAAGTTTTCCGGCCATAGTATTGTATTAATCTTTAATCATATTTTAACATATCGGCACATATACAAACATATTATAAAAATATACTAAAACATTTTTCCGATAAAAACATCACTGTTGTTGTCTCTAGGAGTTACGCACTTGATAATTAAAACCGAGCACATGAGAGCCGGTCAAGAATATCATGCTTTAGACCGTTTGGTGCTTCTTGCTACTGTTTTTCTGTTCAATTGCGTAAGCCCTAGTCCCATCACCCATACATATAAAAGAAATTAACTCATAGGGTATTTCTTTAAAATCCAAACACCAGAAACTCAATCCCACTTCTCGCATTAAGGCTATGCTAAATATATCATTTCTCACCTGTGACTATATGCGATAGTTGAGACATGGATCCACCGCATCAGCAATAATAATTTAAATTAAATTTATGGAATCGACGCCCGTGCTTAAATATTTATAATATAATATTTATACATCGCGCTCGGTGATTGTGTGGATCTGAGTCAGGCTCAAAAAATATATGTTACAGCGTTGGAGCATATCGAATTTAAAAAAACAGTAGAGCCCCACCATACGAAGCATTGGGTCCAATTTAGCTTGAGTTTGAACGTGAAAAATGTCTGAGCAAAGCCAACAACAAAAACGTCGTCTGAGTACCTCGTTAGGATCCGCCCCATAAAATGTCAACGAGATCGGAAGTCACTACCAAAAAACCGATAGCAAGAATATTACTGAGCATTCAAACCATTAATGCAAAAGGTGGGCTTGACCAGATCGAATCGCCCCAGGTTCATATCTAGCAGAAAGTCCGGCTGGCGCTCTGGAGTGAGAAATGGTAACAACTGATGGCATGAAAGTGAGCGCAAAGATCCAATAAAAGCGGGAATCTATGCTGACAAGCCCGAAAAACATGTCGAAAGCAGAAAAGAAGCGGAAGGGGCTACCCAGGCGCCGCCCACATCTCGGATTCCCTCCGCATCTGCATCAACCCTTGATTTCAGGTCTGCCACCAAGGCAGGACGGCTTCACTGGACCCGATTCTAACCCTCACCGGAGGCGTCTCATACTCGATCGTCCCCTCCGCATAGGCCCGATTCTCGTAGATCAGATCCGACACCGAGTCGTCCTCTACTGTGGCGCTCAGATAGAACACTACGAACTCTGCGGCTTCCACCCGGCCAATGTCCCAGGTAGGGGTATTGCCGACTGTCTCTGGCTCGATCACCTCTATCCTGCTCTTTGCGGTCTCCTCGTTCACGTATTCCGCCGACGAGTTGTCGCCCGAAGTGTAGTTCAAGCCGTTTGGAAGCCTGTCGGTAATGGTGACGCTTTCGAGATCGTATCTGCCATGATAGATCTGTATTCGGTACCACACATGGTCGCCGTTGGTCACGTTCAAGGATCTGCCACTTATGGGCCTTCCCTTTTCGTCCACGACCTTCTTTGTGATCGATATCCGACCTGCCTCTATCGTGGGCACTTCGGCGATCGCTTCTTTTGGCTCTTCACATCTGATTTTGGCCACGTTCTCTTCGTAATCGACCTCGACATTGCTCCCGTGGGAGAGGACCAGCTCGATCCTCTTTTTCTCTTCCGGCTCAAAGTCTCCCAGCGACCAGCTGAGGTTCTTTGTCGTGCCGTCTGAGTTCTGCGCTATGGTCGGCTCGGGGAGGATCTCGCCTTCAGGATAGACGAAGCTCGACTCCACATACGATACGTTGGCGGGCAGCGTATCGTCCAGGATGACTTCCGCCCGCTCAGTCTCGCCCACGTTCTTGACCCCGATCTCGTAGGTCGCCCTTGTTATGCCAGCTACATCGACTAACTCAGCGTCGATAACCATTTGGGATTGGGCAGGCACAACGCACATGGCCACGAGGACCAATCCCAGAACAAACATCCTCATAAACACACCTCTAGAGTATGATTCCCTGCTTATCTGGCTTGCAAATGCGCTGAGGATTCATGCGCTTCTGCGCCGAATCCTCAGAGCCATTGAAATCTGGCATCTCACCTTCTGCTTCGTTGCCACCTCTCATCTGAATGACGATACTCTGACCACACCAGACTCGTATATCTTATTTCCAGAGACTCCACTGGCTTTGACTTCGTTTGCAAAAGCTGCCTCTTCTGAACCTACGATGACCTCCAAGTCGATGAACACCGAGCATCCATTTTTCAGTTCTGCGAGGTTTATGTCGTTGGCGTCGTTGAAGTTCCAAGTCAGAGTTCCATCGTCATTTTTGGTCGGTTCAAAATCGGTTACTTCACCACCCGTTCCGTCAGGTGTCTCGTACATCAGCACCGAACTGCCATCAACGTAATCCGTGTTATGTGGCAAGATGTCTGTCACTATGATGTTTCTGACGAGAACATCGCGATCATTGTGATAGACGTCGATTTCGTATGTTACAGAGTCACTCTCGTTTATCTTCGGACGTATGCCTGGTTTCGTCTCTTTGCCATTTACCTCAAAGATGACCTTCGAAGCGAATAGCTTGCCTGCCTCTGGCTTGGGTGGCACACCGACCACGTTATCTTCGTATCTGACGTCGACGTCGCTTTTGTGAAGAACAACAAGTGTGACTCGCTTCTCTTGGTTCGTTTCAAAGTCGCCCAAGAACCAGCTTAGGCTCTTCGTCGTGCCATCGGGGTTACGCATTACGGAGGGCTCTGGAAGTGTTCCGTCGATCGGATCGGAGTAACTCGATTCGACATACCACATACCGGCAGGCAACGTATCAACTAGAACGACGTCTGCCTGTCTGGAGTCACACGAATTCCTAACCAGGATCTCGTAGGTTACTTCAGTTACGTTGGTTACGTCTGCTACCTCGAATTCGACATCCATTTGGGATTGAGTGGGCATGATGCAGATCGCCATTAGTACCAATCCCAGAACAACCATTTTCATGAGTATACCTCTCAGTCAGGATGTAATCTCCTGCTTATTCGGCTTGCAAATGTGCTGAGGATCCATGCGCTTTTGCGCCGAACCCTTAGAGCCATTGAAATCAGACACCTCACGTTTCGCTCCGTGATCTCCTCTCATCTGAATGACGACACCCCGACCACACCAGATTCGTACGTTTTATTTCCAGAGACACCACTGGCTTTGACTTCGTTTGCAAAAGCTGCCTCCTCCGAACCTACGATGACCTCCAAGTCAATGAACACCGAGACACCATTTCTCAGTTCTGTGAGGTTTATGTCGTTGGCGTCGTTGAAGTTCCAAGTCAGAGTTCCATTGTCCTCATCTTCGGTCGGTTCAAAATCGGGTACTTCACCTTCCGTTCCGTCGGCCATCTCGTACATCAGCACTGAACGGCCATCAACGTAAACCAGGCCACGAGGCAAAATGTCGGTCACTGTAACGTTTCTGGCTATGATATCATGATCATTATGATAGATCTCGATTTCGTATGTTACAGTGTCACTGTTGTTAATCTTCGGACGTATACCTGGTTTCGTCTCTCTGCCATTTACCTCAAAGATGACCTTCGAAGCGAATAGCTTGCTGACCTCTGGCTTGGGAAGCTCTCTCTGCGGCACGCTTCCGATCGTGTCTTCACCTTCGTCATAGGTGTAGATGCATTCGAAACCCGTGCAATTATTTTCATCGCATGTGAAATTTTCATCGAACTCTCTTTCGAAGCTTCCGGGGCTCATGCTGTTTATCGTGTATCTACCTGTGCCACCAGCGTATTCTAGGCTGCTTAAGTTCAACGGTTTCAGCTTTTTTGTAGGCAACAGCTTATCCGGTTGTAATACCTTGGACCTGTCACGGTTCTGCACGGGCGGATGGGTGCCATCGAAACAGCAGGGTAGCCATTCATCATTGAGGCCAGCTCCCGGGAAGAAGAGGCTTTCCGAGTACAGATCATTTGTTATGTTGAAATTGCCCCTCATGATGGCATCCTGGTCCCAGTCTACCCTTCTCGCTCCGGTTTCATTCGTCCACCCGGTCGAGTCACGGACCTCGATGACACCATTTTTGACATCGGAAGTGTATTCAAAATCGTAATCGCCATCGCTTCCGGTGCTGTGGATCCCGTCAGTTGGTCCCATCCCCACATCTGCCTTCACAAATATGTAGGACGCATCATAGTTACGCAAATACGAGTCACTAGAGTCTGATTCATTCTTAGAAGCTGGTTCGTTTCCTGGATCATACTTTATAGTGGTTAAATTCTCGAATCGTATCTTCTTCCCAGCGGATATTGCCCTGTTGCTCGGGAAGAATCCCTTCGCGTAGAACTCAGAGATGCCCTTTTTACCCGCGAAGTTAACATTCTGGGTGTGGCGTACTGTAGAGTTGATGTCATCTCCTTCCTCATAACCGGGTTCTATCTGCCCATCGTAGTAAGTCATCTTATCAGTAAAGCTGATATTTCCGTCAACTAGGTAGTTTAGCGATCCCGTCTTATAGCCACTAGTATAGCCGTTTTTCTGCAGCTTAGGCTCTTTCAGATAGCTGTAGAAAGTCATCGTCCCATTAACCATCGATCCGTTCTCGTCTTCGGTAGTGCTACATTTAAATGTGCTTACAATAGTTGTTGCGGAAGATGTGGCACACAATACTGTCATCAGCACGAATACCGAAAGGATTCTTTTCATAACCATCCCTCCCACGTGAGAATAATGCTCATGTTCAACAGATGGAGATCTGCCGATTATCCGTAAACAGCAGATCTCCCCAGATTTGATATTGATCCAATTTCAAAAAATTAAACAAAGATGGTCTTTGGCTTGAAATTGTCCACTTCCTTCTGACCGATGGGATCCCAATAGGTGTATGTGAGATTGCTGTCCACTTTGGATTCATCCTTTTTGTGCCAGAGGATGATCACATCGTCTGACATTCCACTATCGGTCGGATCTCTAATTGCGACCCCAATGGGACAGCCTACATAATCTCGTCTGACATGAACAAATGCCCAGAGAGCGTCGTCATAATCCCTCCACCTCCTTCGGAGGGATAGCCGGTACGGGGTGGTATGATCCTCTACACATTTGTGTTCTCCACTCTCGTATAGCTCATTCTTGAGATAGCTCAATATGTCATCTTTGCGATAGACGATTCGCTTCTCATCGAATACTAGTGCTTGGCTATTCAATGGCGTAAACTTGCTGAGAGGTGACGCCGTGTAGGGTCCACGACCGATTGGAAATGCCACGATTGACTTAATGTTACGAAATCTGACAGTGCCCTGATGCTGAGGCAATGGGTCCCAGAATACATGCTCAAGTTCTTCTTCACCTTGATACCACAGGATGATCACTGCATGACGTTTGTCCGGAAGATCGGCAATGGGCCCCTCGGCGGCTTCACCGCTTGCAACGCCTATAGGTAATCCCGGAAATCTATGACGTGCATGGGCCATTCCCCAGAAGGCCCTATCTTCACAGTCGTGATATATCTTTATAAATTTTGCAAAATCGAGTGTCTCTAGATAATCCATCACATCGTCTATGTCATACACTTTTACCCTGGCAGGGTCTGTATCCAATTCAGTGATGCCTGACATCGTTCTTTGGATACCATCGGGCATAGGGGGAATCGTTGCAGTCCCGATCGGCGAACTAAGTGGCGGCATTGTTTGGATCTCGTCTGGAATTTCAGCCATAAAGCCTATTTCTCTCTTTCATCATATTTTAGGTTTTCTCTTTTGATGTTAAACCGTATTGTGTCGTGCCGCAATCTCTTATTATTTTATGCATAATGTTTATAAATTAAACACATTGTGCAAATTGCAATATAGGACGTTGTTATTCTCTAAAAGCATCTTAAACGCTTAAATAGAACTACAATCTGAGCTGGATTTGACGAACAATCTATTAATTTTTTAGTATTTTGGAGGTTATGATTGGTGTATTTTTGGTTATGAGGGGGGCGAAAACAGCACCTAACATCCAAATTTTTCTCTTGAAATGCCCCTCTTCCAAAACACAAATAAACTTGCACGCCCACGAGTGCCCCCAATGACCAAGTTCATCGTAGTCTTGGGCACCACCTCCCATTCGGGCAAGAGCACCATAGTGGCGGCGCTGTGCAGGATATTTTCGGACAGAGGCTTGAACGTGGCCCCGTTCAAGTCCCAGAACATGAGCCTCAACTCCTGGGTCACCTCAGAAGGCAAAGAGATGGGGATCGCCCAGGCGGTCCAGGCTTGGGCCGCCAGAGTCGAGCCGACCGAGAACATGAACCCGATCCTGCTCAAGCCCAAAGGAGACCGCACATCCCAGGTCATAGTATTTGGCGAGCCAGTGGCAGACAAGTCCGCAGAAGAGTACTATAGAGAGATCGACGGCCTCAAAGGCACCGTCGACAAGGCCGTAGAAGAGCTTGAAAAAGAGTACGATTACGTCGTCGTCGAAGGCGCCGGAGGGGCGGCCGAGATCAACCTCTACGATAGAGACCTCGCCAACACCTACATCTCGACAAAGCTTCAGGCACCGATAATTCTGGTGGCAGACATCGAACGCGGCGGGGTATTTGCCAGCCTCTACGGGACCGTCAAGCTGCTTCCGCCTGAGATCAAGAAGCTGGTGAAAGGGCTTCTCATAAACAAGTTCCGGGGCGATCCTGCCATCCTGGAACCGGGACTGAAAACGCTTGAAAATCTGACAGGAATTCCGGTTCTTGGCGTGATGCCTTACCTCGACCTGGACCTCCCTTCAGAAGACTCGGTATCCCTCGGCGACAAAAGGTCGAGCGAAGGAGACGTTGAGATTGCCATAATAAGGCTTCCTCGAATCTCCAACTTCACAGACTTCGAGAGGCTGGAAAGAGAGGCCCGCGTAAGGTACGTCGACCCAGGAGATCCTCTCGGCGAGCCAGACGCCGTGATAATCCCGGGCACCAAGAACACCGTCTCCGACCTCGAAGACCTCAGGGCGAAAGGTACCGACCGGGAAATCTTGGCCCTGAAAGAGAAAGGAGTTCCGATTTTGGGGATATGCGGCGGATACCAGATGCTGGGCCGAAAGATCATAGACGAGGGAATTGAGGGGGTCGAGAATACCACCGATTCGATTCCTGGCCTCGGGCTGCTAGACCTCGTCACCCACTTCGACCGATATGAGAAAAGAACCGTCCAGGTCGAAAAGACGGTGACAGGAGACGGCCCAATACTCGGTCCGATCGAGGGTGAGAGCGTATGGGGTTATGAGATCCACATGGGAACGACCACCTCAAAGGAGCCTTTCGCCTTCGAAGACGACGGGGCCGTTGGAGATTGCGGGCTCGTGATAGGAACCTATCTTCATGGGATCTTCCAGAACGACAACTTCAAAGACGCTTTCCTCGACTACCTCTACGAAAGAAAGAACCTGGATAGGAAATCGGCGTCTAAAGGAGACGGATACGAGGAGCTTGCAAAGGAGACAGAAAAGTACCTTGATATGGAAAAGATCTGGAAGATGATCGAGATGGAGCCTCCTCAGGATGCCCAAAAAGTGGCAAAATGAGGCAAAATATGGTGTTTAACGATATGGTGTTTAACGATACTTTTCAGACAAATCTCGAACTCGTAAGAGTTTGAGATTTGGGCTATTCGTATCGTTAAACACTAATCTCGCGAGAACCGATTAGATGTGACTAATCGGTTCTCGACTATAAAATCGGATCGAGTTTGGAGTCACTCTTCAGACTTCAGAGACTCGATTCTCGCCTTTATGTTCTTCAGCTCTTCTTCTAAGTCCTGAACCATGGACTCTAGCCACTCCATCTCCGCTTCGGGAGTTGGTGCTGCAGGGGAAAAGCGAGGATATGCTGCTGGCGCCATCCTTCCGAACCCGAAGTTACCACCTCGGCCTCTGCCGCCACCTCTGCCACCGCCTCGACCCCGACCAAATCCAAGGCCGCGCCCGAATCCGGGGTTTGCGTAACCTGGCGCGGGATATCCTGCACAGTATCCCATGGCTCTACCGGTTCTGGGCCCAAAGCCCACCGGACCTGTTCCGTCTCCACCTGGCATCTGACTTTCACCTCCAAAAGGGTTTTTCACGTCAATCCATTCTGATTTGCATCTTTGCAACTTCACCGGCAAGGACTCTCAGGCCCTGCCTCGACCACGACCTCTGCCGCCGCCTTTGCCTTTGCCACTGCCGCCGCCTCGACCAGAGCTGCCATCCTGACCTTGATTTTCGTATCCTGGCCTCTCAGATCCTGTGCTGCGACCTCTTCCCTTGCCGGTTCTGGGCCCGTCTCCTGCAGGGCCCGTTCCATCTCCACCTGGCATTTGAAATTCATCTCCATCTGTTTTTCAGGGCGGAGAGCTCGACGTCCCCACTCACAATATGTCCCTTATGGGACCTAATATTTAAAGGTTCCTCAAAATCCGGGCAAAATTCAAATATAACGTCCCACATGTGACCATTCCATGAAACGGGGAAGAGGCCGACGCCGAGGTCAAAGATGGATCACAGAAATTCCAGAGAAAACCTGGTTTGCGCCCGAAGGTGCCAACGAGACCGAGGCGATCAACCTAACCCTGGAAGAGCTCGAAGCGATACGCCTGGTGGACCTCCTGGACCTGCAACAGCAAGAAGCTGCCTTCTACATGGGCGTATCGAGAAAAGCCTTCTGGAACGACCTTCGAAGCGCCAGAAAAAAGGTCGCATCCGCCCTAGTCTATGGACTGGCAATAAAGATCGGTGGCGGAGATTACACACTCAGAGGAGAAAACACTGAGACCAGACCCAGGGCCAATCCAATAGTGCGAAAAGAAAGTGAAGGCAAACCCGCCAAGATGCCGCCACCTTCCAAGGAAGACGAGATTACGCTCCTAGAACACGAGATGAAGAGCACGGAAGAGAGGTTAGCCCATCTGAAGTCCAGGATGGAAAACCAGAAGAAGAAAACAGGCTGACCCGAAGATCATCAATTCTCCAGATACGCCCGCATCCACGCAGGATAACTTTCCAGACTCAACCTTTCGGACTCGTTCTGCTCAGACTCATTCCCGCCGATCATGAATATCTCAAAAGCTGGTGTGTACTCGGTGTAGTTTATCGCCACAATCTCGGGCGGCTCCTCCAGAAAACGGCTCAGGTGCTCAGGATACCCAGACAGGTTGCGAGACTCAGGACCGGTGAATATGAACTTCCTGAATACATCCGGGTAAAGGCTGTAGTTTATCGCAGTCGTCTGAAGGGGCCCTTCCAGAAAACGGCTCAAATGCTCAGGGTAACCGGTCAGATTTTGGGCTTTGGAATCGTTGATTATGAATTCCTCGAAAGCTGGCGTATACTCAGAATAGTTAACCCCAGTCACGGTCCCGGCAGGGCCGATCACTCCAAGATAATCCTCTTGATCCACCACATCACATAGCACCGATGCGGAAAACATTAAGCTGCATACCAAGCTGCAGACAAGAACGGTCAACTCCAATCTCATAATCGAACCTTATGAACGCCAGACCATATTAAAGTTTTTTTGTTCTTAGCAGCTCGCATTCCGGACTTCTTTTTCAAAAGTTCGGAAAGCGATATCTATGACGTCATCCAATATCCAGGTGGTCAACGTTCACCCTCATGAAGTGAAACGGCCTCACAAAAAACCGATTGCTTGGAGGCTCCTGGGGTCGACCATCACTCAGCCCCCCTCATCAGAGATAGAACCACTGACACGATCATTCCCGCCAAAATGATGACAACGCCAATGGCAAGCGCAATTTCTGGATAACCACCATAGGGCGATTCGAGGTTCGATTTTGTGTTGAGCATTATCAATAGAGCAAGTACGAGCGGCGTGATCAGCTTTATGCTCACGTCCCACCATCTCCCCGCCTTGATTTCTGAATTCTTGTTGACCCACACCTTGACCTTTTCTGGGCCCAAGATCCATCCAATGGCCAAAGCCTCTAGAAATCCGACGAACATAAGACCATATATGTTGATGAAGTTGTCCATTATGTCCAGCCAGTAGAGCCCAGCTCTGGTCGCATAGAGAATGCTTCCTGCAAGTCCCATCACAAACGTGATGTTTACAGCTTTGTTTCTCTCCAGCCCGAATTTGTCCATCAAGCCGGTGGCAAAGGCTTCAAACACTGAAATGGAGGTTGCAAGGCCAGCAATGACGAGGCTTGTGAAGAAGACCACCGCCGTGAAGACTTTGAGACCTGGAAGAAGGCTCAACGCCTTTGGAAAAGCGACGAAAGCAAGTCCGATGCTCTGATCGACAACGGTGCTGATATCCTGGTTTGTGGCGCTGGCCATGTAACCCAACGTTCCAAAGACCGCAAAGCCCAAAAGGAAGCTGAAAGCGCAGTTTGCAAGGCTTATTATGAAAGAGTTGGTCACGATGTCGCTATTTTCTGGAAGGTAGCTTGCATAGACCGTCATCACACCCCATCCCAGGCTGAGACTGAAAAATATCTGTCCGTAGGCTGCAAGCCAGACATTGTAGTCGACGAGCCTGGAAAAATCGGGTTTGAGGTACCAGTCGATCCCATCCAGAGAGCCTGGAAGTGTGACCGCTCTGACGACTAAGATTATGGCCAGAATCCAGAGAAGGGGTATGAATATCCTGTTTGCTCTCTCAATCCCTTTTTCGACACCTTTTGCAACTATCAACCAGTTTGCAACCCAGATTATGATCAGAGATGCCAAAATCTCGGATGAAAATCCGCCCAGGTCCAGGGGCGAGCCAGAAAGGCCCAAGACGCTCCCGAAAAAGTAAGAGTTGGGGTCGTCGCCCCATGCCAAAGTGAACGATTTAAAGATGTAAACCAGAGACCAGCTTATGATCACCACGTAGTACGTGACCAAGATGAATCCGCCCAGAACGGCCCACCAACCGATCCATTCAAAGCCGCGCCTCGCTCTTCTGAACGAGAGCGGAGTCGATCCCCTGAAACGATTGCCAATTGCAAATTCGAGTATCAACAGAGATATGCCTGTTGTGAAGAGCGCAACGAAGTATGGAATAAGAAAAGCTCCGCCGCCGTTGTTGTATACAACATAACTAAACCTCCAGATGTTTCCCAGCCCTATGGCAGCGCCTATAGCTGATAAGACAAATCCAGTACGTCCACTCCAAAGCTCCCTCTCCATTGATGAATATTGTTTGAAAGCATCACGGTTAAAACTTTCTCAAGTATGGTGTGAGATCACACCCCTCTGCAATGTGTAGACGCATAGATTGCCTCACGGTTGGCGGACCGGGACGTTCAAATTGAACGACCGAGTTTCGAAGAAAAGATTTGACGTTTTCGAGAGGGCCCCTAATATTAAATAGATCCAAAAAAAGTTTCGGCGCCCAAGAATACTTAACAGAGGTGAACGCCAAATTGAGCGATGAAACGAATCCTGCTGAATCTTCGAGGGTCCCACAAACGATCTCCAAATGACTTTCGAAATATATGTGACTTATAGTCGAAACCCGATTAGATGAGACTAATTGGTTCTCGCCAGAATAGTGTTTAACGATACGAATAGACCAAATCTCAAACTCTCGCGAGTTAGAGATTTGTCCGAGAAGTATCGTTAAACACTATATCACAATATCTGAGTTGTCGACACGATTCAAGACTTGGGCCGGCCCTCAGGGTAGTCATCAAGCCAGGATTGTAGACGGATTCAAGTAGCAATTTCCGGATGGATGCGATCTTCTATGTATTGGGAACTGGTGGGTTATGTTGCAGGGCTCCTTACGATGTTCAGCTTCATCCCGCAGCTGGCGAAGATGGTGCGCACCAAGTCGGTGGAAGACGTGAGCCTTCCGATGTTGATCCAGCTCAGCCTGGGCCTTTTTCTCTGGGTTATTTATGGGATACATCTCAAAAACATCCCCATTGTTGTCGCCAACGTCATCTCCCTTACAACATTGCTCATTGGGATTGTGGCATATTTTAAATATAAGACGAAATAAACCCCCACAAGGAACAAACACCGATAAATAATCTGACCCCCGCCAGTAGGTTGGATATAGAAATTGCCGAAATGTGCAAGATGAACAAATGAGAGGCATGCTCATGATGGAATGGCTGACGAAATTTCAAAACACAATCCTCATAGCCCTTACCTGGATGATGGCTTTGGTCGTGCTTTTGGCAACTTTTGAGCTGGTTTACATTATCGTTGTGGACATTGTCACCCATTCACCGCCTCTTCTGGGAATTGGTCAACTCCTGGAGATCTTCGGCTACTTCCTCCTGGTCCTGATCGGGATCGAGCTTCTGGAGACGTTCAAGATCTACGTCGAAGAAAACGTGATCAACGTACAGGTTGTGCTGTTGGTGGCCATGATCGCTATTTCCCGAAAGGTCATCATTCTGGATGTAAAGACGCTTCCAAGCCTCACCCTGATAGGAATCGGATCCATAATCGTCGGCCTCTCGGTGGGATACTACCTGGTAAAAAAGAGCCAGCTCGACGAGAAAAGCTGCAGGCTCTAGGCCTCAAAGCCGTGGGCGCCAAAAGCATCACCCGCCGATTTCAGAATGCGCCCCAAAAAACGTTCACCCGACGTTCGGCAGGGCGAGTGCTGATCTGAAATAATTCTCTTGATAGCGATTTAACCGCCCAGGACCCCATATACTTTAGTTAATATTAAATCATCTCCTGTATAAACCGCTGTTGTGGGATTCGAGCATTTGTGGGCGATTCGTACTGTGTAATTATATACTGAATTCGATCCGCATTATGTAAAGCAAAATGTTGTGGAAATATATTTGTGTGGGACAATCTCCTGCCGAATGTCGGGTTCACAATGAAATTGTGGCGAAGCATCCCACGGCAAGACCTCTGGAGCGCCCGACAAAAATGCCCACAAGCCAGAGGGGCCAGTCTCAGAGCATGAAACTCGGCATGTTCCGGCGGCACAGGCAGACAATCTTCATGCGAAAGATGAGGTTTAACGATACCTTTCGGCCAAATCTCTAATTCATAAGAGTTTGAGATTTGGCCTAATCATATCGTCGAGCACTAATCTTGCTAGAACCGATTAGATGGCGCTAATCGGTTCTCAACTATAATCTCGGAGCAGGCCACCCGCCACCGCTTGACCTACTCTTTCTTTTTGTCGTTTGGGCCTACGATCTCGATCTCTTCTTCCACGTAGCCAGAGACTTCCGGTTCCTTCTTCTCAAATTCTGCCTGAACATCACACCCCAGCCTGCCAATGGCGTCAGACCTGCACTGGCGACAATGTCTCATCTGCTTCATGACCTTAGACAGCTCGTCCTGAACTTCTTTCTTCTGGGCAAGCGTTGGCGGCTGGAGATGGGCGAACTTGTACTGAGGGATCAGGGGCATCACGTTCTGGATGTAGACGCCAATTTCCTTGACCTTCTTTGCTATATCCATGACGTGATGGTCGTTTATCGTGGGGACTAGGACCGTGTTCACCTTCACGATCATCTTCCTCTTGACGGCCTCTTCGAGGCCCCTGAGCTGGTGGTCCAGGAGAACCTCTGCAGCTTCTAAGCCAGTATACTTCTTACCCTCATAGGTCACGTATTCGTAGATATCTTTTCCAATCTCGGGATCAACGGCGTTCAAGGTGACCGTAACGTTACTTATGCCAAGTTCGTCCAAAAGGTCTATCTTGTCCGGAAGAAGGAGACCGTTGGTGCTGATGCAGAGGATCAGTTTCGGGTACTTTTCGCCTACTAACCTGAAGGTTTCGAAGGTCGGCTCGTTGAAGAGTGGCTCTCCAGGACCTGCCACAGCAACCACCTTGATGTAGTGGAGCTTTTCCATGACCTCGTCTACCCGTTGGAGGGCTTCCTCTGGCGTTAAGACTTGGCTTGTGACTCCGGGTCTGGACTCGTTCACGCAATCGAAGTCTCTGATACAGTAGTTGCATTGGATGTTACACCTCGGTGCAACAGCAAGGTGCATCCTTCCGAAGCGATGGCAGGCCTTCTCGCTAAAGCAAGGATGCTCCTGGATCTTTCTCAGTTGCTCAGGGTCCCAGGGGACTTCCTGATCGCCGACCTTGGCGGTGGGATACTCATTCATGCTCATGATCGCAAACACCAGAACTCTTTTTCGCCTTTATTCCGTAAAAGGGTATCTGAAGGCATGAGTTGTCATGGCAGGAAGCTTTTGAGCTGACATATCTCGGTGCGAATCGAACTGATCTGAATCAATCTGAATCGATGTACATGACTTCGACCTGCAACTCCTAGATGTTCCAAGCTCCAAAACTCTTATCTGTTCTTGGCACATGAGGCTCGCCTATGCCCAAGAGAGACAACAGGGTGGTGATCTGGCCCGCCTACATCAATTCTGAGAATACCCGGGGCGAGGGTCGGAAGATCGCGAGGCACGACGCGGTCTCCAACCCCACCGCAGAAGACATCCTGATCGCAGCTATGGAGATGAACCTCCAGCCGGAGCCTGAAAAGGATAAACACTACCCTAAAACCTGGTGGGAGAAATCTGGCAGGATTGTAGTCTCAAAGAAAAGTTCCAAAACAGATCTCATGAGAGAGATCGCTACCAGGATCAAGCGCCGACGAAAAAAGGGTTAGTTGGAATCTGGCCACGTTTCGATGCGCTTTTGCAATCCGGCGGTCTTAGTGGTCCTGGAGGGTCCCCACTTCCTCTACAATCTCTTTTCCCGCCACGACCTCGTCGATACTGTGAACAACGCCGCCGAAGTCTTGAATCACAGACTCCACAGAGACGTAATCTATGTTGTCTCCTTTGACTGTGATCTTGACGGTCTCTGTCTGCTGATCTACCTCGAAAATACTCAGGTTAACGCCGATTATCCCATCGAGCTTGCTCAGAGCTTCAGCAAGCTCCAAGATTGTGGGAACGTGCGGTTTCAAAACGTCCAGTACCAAACGTCTAACCATTGTAATTAAAGACACTCCATATGATTTTTGTCAATTATTCTATCGTAAGAAGGCAATGCTTAATAAATGTTTGTGATTCAGGCTTTCCCATGATTGACTTGCACACTCACACCGTCTTCAGCGACGGGGAACTCATTCCCGCCGAGCTGATCAGGAGGGCAGAGGCGAAAGGCTACAGGGCCCTTGGGATCACTGATCACGCTGATTTCTCCAACATCGAGTTCATTCTTTCTCAGGTTTCCAAGATTAAGGAAATCCAGGATGTTTTGAACATGAAGATCCTGACCGGCGTAGAACTGACTCACGTTCCTCCTCCCAAGATCGAGAAATTGGCCACACTTTCCCGAAGGCTCGGAGCAGATGTCGTGGTAGTCCATGGAGAAAGTCCTGTAGAACCTGTTGCTCCGGGAACCAACAGGGCCGCTCTGGAATCTTGCGTTGACATCCTGGCCCATCCAGGATTCATTACAGAAGAGGAGGCAGATCTTGCAAAAGATAACGATGTCTGCCTTGAGATCACCTCCCGATTGGGCCACAACATCACCAACGGCCACGTGGCAAGAATGGCCCTAAAAGCCGGAGCCAAAATGGTGGTCGACACTGACACCCACGGGCCTGACGATCTGATCACCCATGAGCGGGCTATCGAAATTGCCATGGGCGCAGGATTGTCCCAAGAAAAAGCAGAAGATATCGTGACGAATCACGCCCTGTTGAAGCTGTAACCCGGATCGGGCGAAAACGGGGTAGATAGCCAACAGACGAAAATTGATACGGTAGAATACAATGGTGCAGAACCGGGTTTGGATCGACAAATCGAGGTGAGATGCCTGAACCGAAGCGAACAGAATCGAGTGAGAAGACCGAATAAAACTAGACCAGCCGAAACGAGATGATACCTTGGACGTGGTGGCAATTGACATCTCGGGCAGGCACTCTGTGGAGGGAACGTACCTGATGGTCTGCGCCTCTGTGGCGGTCAGGATATCGCCTGAAGGCATCGAAGCGACTCATGGCGTAAAGCTGGTTCCACAAGAATCGACTTCTTTGGACCTGGAGGTGATCGTCGAGTTGATCCAGAAGGCAACAGAGGGCTTTTCTGGGATGGTGGTGGCAGAACGAGGTGACTTCTACAACCTGGAACGGTGGCGGGCAAAGAGCATACTTGGAAGAGACCTGAAGTATCCAGAATCTTTGGGCGAGAGAAAGTCCATAGAGCTTGCCCACCACATATCCTTCGCAGGCCGGAACATGTTGCTAAACCTTGGGGCTGACCTTCGGCCTAACATCCTGCCAAACCTCCTCGCAAACCTTCAAGACGAGGACGAAAACACGGAGGAAGACGGATGACTTCTGGAGAGACTGCGGTTTTGCTCATCCGCGAAAACCTTCGGGGCGAGTCGCACCCGGAAAGGAAAGAAGAGCTAAGAGGCCTTGCCAAGTCTGCAGGGTACGAGGTCCTGGCCGAGATATCCCAGCGTCGAGGCAGGGACCGAAAGTTTCAGCTCGGAAGGGGCAAGATCGAGGAGGCATTGTCCTGCGGCCCAGACAAGATAATATTCTACAACCCGCTCAGCCCGGGCCAGGTATACAACATCTCAAAAGAGTTTGACGTTCAGGTGATCGACCGATTCAACCTCATTCTGGAGATCTTCGCCTCCAGGGCCTCTACGAAAGAGGCAAAACTCCAGGTGGAACTTGCCCGTCTATCTTACCGGGCCCCGCTCGTCAAGGTTATGGAATCGCTCCAGAAGCTGAGCGAGCGACCCGGTTACAGAGGATCCGGCAGCTACGACGTATCCATGTACCGGGACATCAAGTCCAGAATGGCAAAGATCAGGGCAGAGCTGAAAAGCGTCGAGGACCGAGGTGAGAAGAGACGGCAACGGAGAAGAGATCTCGGTTTCGATCTGGTGGCCCTGGCAGGGTACACCAATGCCGGAAAGAGCACCCTTTTTAACACCCTCACAGAAGCAAGCGTAACTTCCAAAGATCAGCCTTTCACGACGCTTACGCCGACCACGAGGGCCATAGAGGCGAAGGGCCGAAGGTTCCTTCTCACCGACACGGTAGGGTTCATAGACGACCTTCCGCTCTTCCTGATCAAGGCCTTCAGGTCGACCTTCGCCGAGATCGTGGATGCTGATCTTGTCCTATTGGTAGTGGACTTGAGCGATCCGCCTTTGATCTTGAGGGACAAGTTGGTGGCCTGCCATGAGGCGCTCTGGGATTGCAATTGTTATGCACCCATCGTGACCGCCCTGAACAAGGTGGACCGACTGGAGAAAGGCGAGATCGAAAGAAGGATAGAACGAATCGAGGACCTCATCCCAAACCCCGTGACGGTATCGGCAAAGGAGAGACTGGGCCTCGAAGATCTGATCGAGCTGATCTTGGAAAAGCTCCCGCCCCAAGAAGAGTTCGAGATCACGCTTCCAAATTCCGAAGAGGGGATGAGCCATCTTTCAAGGCTCTACGAGGTGGCCGAAGTTTTGGATATGGAATACGGCGAGGAGATCACAGTTCGGCTGAAAGGGCGCCAAGAGATGGTCTTCAAGGCGTTGAAGAGCGAAAACCCTGATACATTTCGCACAAAAGTTTCTGAGGTATCTCACTCTGAAGTTTCCGAAACGTCTCAATCTGAAACGTCTCATTCTGAGGTCGGAGGACCGGGATCATGACCGAACTTCTGAGGGAGAGATACCAGCTCAAGCAGACCATCGTCACTGTCACATCTCAACAGAAATCCCACATAGATGCGGCTTTGCGGGCCATAAAACAGGAACGTGCCGCTCTTGAAGATTTCATCCGTCAAGATTCATTCTTCATGCTGACTTTGGAGCCTTACGACCTTTCGGCAGAGGGCGCTCCAAGAATCGTAAGAGAAATGGTCCGGGCAGGTTCTGCAGCGGGGATAGGGCCGATGAGTGCAGTTGCCGGAACGATCGCAAGGTTCGCTTTGGAGGCGATGATCGATGCAGGGGCAACTTACGCCATTGTCGACAACGGAGGTGACATCGCCCTGATAAACGACCGGACCGTCGCCATTGGAATTTACGCAGGATCTTCGTCCATCAACAACCTGGCCCTGGAAATCGCCCCCCGAAAAGGGAAAAGATCGCTTGGAATCTGCACCAGCAGCGGAACTGTAGGGCCTTCCATGAGCTTTGGATTTGCAGATGCCGCCGTGGTCGTATCTGAGGACGTATCTCTTGCAGACGCTGCGGCCACCGCTCTTGGGAACGCGGTCCCAGAAAGTGGGCCCTTGGAGGACTCTTTTGGCGTTGTGGACGTTCCCGGAATCGAGGGGGCGATTGTGGTCCGGGGCGAGGAGATGGCGCTTTGGGGCGACCTTCCACCCATAAAGAAGGCAAAGCTGAGGCCCGATCTGATCACGAGGGCGTAGGCGTAACAAAAGCGGTGGGCGAGGATGGGAAAAGAGGAGAAATGCAGGACGAAGACGAACGACGCTCCAGATGGACAAACGCTCACTTTCACGACGGATCGACCTAACCTTCGCCCGAGAACAGATCTTGCAAGAAGGACAACTGCTTTGAGATCCAGTCCTATCCATGTCTGAAAACGCGTGGCCCCATCTGGCACCTGCGGAAAATGACGCGCCGCCTGCTGTGTGAGGCACACCTGCAGCGGCGAAGTGGCCGTCTACGATTCCAGGCTCCGAAGTAGCCGGACCTTCATACCCTCGGGCCAAGTCACTCTTATTGGCTCTTCTGCAGGTCCGGCGCCCAAATGCCCTCCAGATCCGAAAGTCCCAACCCCTCGGCACAATCGCCTCATCGAACTTTCCGATCATTTTTCCCTCCGAATTAAGCCTAATGAAGAAGGCGCCGAAGGCAGCACAGGGGCCGCGCCCTCTCAAGCGCTGCAGTTTGCGTTATTTTTCTGCATCATTTACGTCGCCTTCGCCATCCTTCATGAAATTGCCAAGCTGTTCAGCTATTGGCGCTGAAGCCTCGCTTGTGAAAATCCTGCTGGCTGCCGCCCATGTGCAAAAACGGCAGTATTAGCAGTAGTAATCCAAAAACTGATATCAGAAAATTCAAGATTGATGCGAGGTGATAGGATCTTTGCATATTCTCATCAATATTTAACTATAGTTCATGATTGGTTATTTTCGCCTAATCGGTTCTTGACTACAAACTTCGACTCGCAATCCAGGGTTGCATAAATATTTTTGAGACCAGCACTCTTGCAGAGGAATGCACAAGAATTTTAAACGAGAACCGAGATCGATTGAACGATGTTGATTACGACAAGGAGAAGGACTAATCAGTCATTTGAAGGGCTAGAAACCTTGATTCTTAGATTGCAGGCGGTTTTATGAAATTGATCCGTGGATCCCTGGCATCAGCAATGCTGGGAAGCTTGATATTGTTGGTCTTGTGTCCGTTGGGCGCTCTTTGCGATTCTTCCGACTCGGGAATCGAGATCGAAGCGACTTTGAAAGATGACGCTTATCACTATTTCCCCAACGGGATCAACGATGAGATATTCGCTGAATGGTGGTATTTTAACGGCGTCTCTGATGATGTTCAGTTTCTGTTCTCATATTTCCTGATAGATCCAGACAACGCCTCTGGCATGAGAAAGATCCAGGTATTGGCAGTCGTGTTGGAAGATCTGCCCCTGATATGTCTCTACAATGGCGAAGAATTTACGGCAAGTCACGATCGGCCTTATGTCGCCATAGATGGGCGCGAGATGTTCGCCCTTGATAACACGACTTATCAAGTGATGGGATCCTGTCCAGATACCATGACAGGCTCGCCGATAGTGTGGAACTTGACCTACGAAAGTCTGGCAGCACCCTCATTTGGGATGCCCGTTCCCATCCATGTTGGCCACATAAACGGTAGCTGGATGCAGTGGCTTTCCTACATGCCTTCAGCCAAAGTCACAGGAACTATCCGGTTTGGCAACATCTCCAGAGATGTGGACGCAATTGGCTACCATGATCACAACTGGGGCAGATGGCTCTTCAACGACCCTCAGTGGAACTGGGCCCAGGTATCGACGCCTGAAGATGAGTTCAGCCTCACTTTAGGCGACGTTATCGGATCTGAGAGGAATACGAATATTAGTGTGAAATATGAAGGTGAATCCATCATATTTGGCCAGGAAGGTCAAGCAGTGATCAACTACGATGAATTCGCCTTCGATCAGACGACTGCGAGTGTTTATCCGACCACCTACAAGGTTTCGGCTGAGAATGGCAAATATGGTTTGAAGATGAGGATTGACGTTCTCAAGAACGTGCCCCTCTTTGTAAGCTATCCTGAGCCGTTGCCAAGTTACATGATCTTTGAACAAGTATCTGCTTTCGATGGAAAGCTCAGCGACGAAAACGGCACAATTTACCAGTTCGAGCAGATGGGCTTTTCTGAGTATACAACACACCAGCTCCATACGATCTATGGTATGGTTACAGCCCCAGATCCCAGAAACACAACAGTTGTTGCGACAAACTTGAGGACTGGCCAGAGAAAATCTGCGCATTTGAGCTCTGAAGGTTATTTCAGCCTCGATGCGAATTTCGAGGACTATCTGAACGATAGTACAGCTCCATGGGTGATGAACGGCGACAAAATCATCCTTAAAGCACAGGACTTATCGAGAAGAGAAAACGCAACGTCGTTGGTCGTGGATATGAGCACAGATAGACAGGAAGCGACAATTGTCCTCGTCTAAATGGTGTGCAACGAAGCCTAACTGGCGGCAGCGCGACCTCGATACAAACAGCGAGGCACGATTCGCGCCGTCGCCTTTTTAGGCGGTTTGGGCAGTGTGCCGAATTTGAATTTGGTTGATCAAAGGTGAATGGGGCCGTGGTGAGTCAGAAATCAAATTTGAATTCTATCGGCCCCATCATGATCTGAACAGATCGGGCCAATAATGTATTTCACCGAAAAAGAAGGAAAATAGAATTTCGAGAGAAATCTGACAAAGTTAAACTAAACCACCGCCAAAAATGTTTCGTCAGAACCGCGCCCACAAGACACCTCCTCAAATCTCCCGAACCCAACCTATTTATCCTCCACATCCCCTCACCCAAGGATATGGGGGAACTCATGGATCAGGAGGCCATAGAGGACCTGGGCGTTTCGCCTTTGCGGAGGGTTAACGGCAGAGGAGGGCTGGCTCCGCACTTATCGCTCCAGTTCGATTCTCATTTCTTCTCCATCGATACCAGCCGGGCGCCGAAGAGGTGCGACCTTCCTGACGCCTATCTCATAACTCACGCTCACAGCGACCACTACGGAAAGTCGGCGATGCTCTCGCCTTTCGCCATCGCCTCTGAGGAGACCGCCCGCGCCCTGGAGATAAGGCACGACCACAAGTACCAGGGCAAGACCTACTCTGTTGGCGAAAGCATCTTTGTTGGCGACCAGGAGGTGAAGACGTACACGACAGGCCACACCATCGGGTCCAACGCCTTCTACTGGGAAAACGAGGTCGGAACTAGGATCTTGGTTACGGGCGACGTCAAGTGCTACGACTCTCTTCCAAAATGCGACCTGCTCGTAACAGAGGCAAACTACGGCGACCCCCATGATCCGGGCTGCCTGTTCGAAGACGATATAACCGCCTTCGGAGATGCCGTAGATTGCGGGGCCGCCTTTGGCGCCTACGCCTTTGGAAAGGCCCAAAGAGCCGTGGCACTGATAAGAGGCCTTGGCTACAAAGACGCAATCGGGATGGACGAAAAATGTCTTGCCCTTACAGAAGAGCTGATGCCAAACGCAGGCCCTTTCACCCCAGTGGAAGAGAACGGAACCGACATTAGCGTCGTCACTCCCTGGAACCTCTCCCTTGCAAACTCCTGGAACAAGTACGTCCTGACCGGGCGCGCCGATGTCAACTTTCCAAGAATCAACCTGAGCGACCACCTCGACTTCAGGGGCCTCGTCGGGATGATCGATAAGGTCTCACCCGAGGCAACTATAGTGTACCACCCTGAAGGAGACCGGGCCAACGCTCTGGCCGCGTATCTTCGTGAGGGCGGAATGTCTGCCATCTCGGTGAGCGAGGTCGAAAACAGATTTTAGGAAAAACTCAGGGCTAATCCCCGCCATTTCAATGGCGGGATACAGCCCGTGCCTACCGACATACTAATATGCGTATGGTGTCTAAATATGTAATCCAAGATGGCAAAAAAAGAGCATTGGATAAGTGCTAGAGGCTGCGTTTACAACGTGAATTATCATTTCGTATGGTCTACGAAATACAGAAGAAAGGTTCTGATAGGTGACGTATCTGCCGATCTCCATATGCTTCACGAGTTGATAGCAGAACAAAAGGGTGTGACTTTGATAA
>Ga0272443_10000498_pt1 | contig 72241 bp, 48 predicted proteins | sample SSMAcet12_FD_193581 | JGI IMG/M metagenome (GOLD analysis project Ga0272443, IMG submission 193581) | Marine sediment archaeal communities from Little Sippewissett salt marsh, Falmouth, MA, United States - SSM-Acet-12 | ecosystem: Environmental > Aquatic > Marine > Wetlands > Sediment ...
TGAGAATGATGATGGGGCCCATCATGTAGCCGGTATCGTTTTGGGGGACGTCCTTCGTTCTCCAGAAATCACCAAACACCAGTTCCGAGTAATTCTGCCAATGGGCGGCTTCCGGAATGTCCGGATACCACTTCGCCGCAAGCCCCTTGGCGTATCCCTCGGGCATTGAGCGATGACAACCGCCCCGCCACTCGACCGGTTCGGTATCCCAGACATGGAGGTGCCGGCAGTAGTAGAGCCATATGTCACGGAACCAGGTTGCGTCCGGCTCCATTGCGCCGCCTTCAACGAGATACTCGCGATAGAGCGGGATCAGCGCCGCCGGGTGTTCAAACTGCCAGAACCACTTCCGCTCGGCAACCTGCCGCTCCATCTCTTCATGGAAGGCCTTGAGCATGGCAATGCAGGCGTCGGCCCACATCGCTTCTCCGGTCTGCATGTACTTGACCAAAACAGGCATGAAAGCACGTGGCCCATCCATGCCACGGTTGGGCCGGCGTGCGATATCCGCCGGCCTGGTCTCCTCAATGCAGCGCAGGTAGCTCGCACGTGTCACCGATTCCCGAGGAATCGGATAGAATTCGGGATTGCTGACGTTGGTGTGGCCGTAGCGATACCGTTCCACTGACGGGCTGTACATCCGCGGCGGTCCCACCCGCTGAACCCGCTCCCATTCGGGTCCCTGAACGTCGGCACGTCCCGTCGTCGCCATAGATATGGACGCCCATGCCAGGGCAGCCCATAGCCATCTTTCTGTCATGGTCACCTCGCGTAATGGCGATACCAGTTCTCGACGTCGGCTTCGGTGCGAACACCGTCAAACATGACAACCATAAACCGAAAATGCGCCGTCTGGCCTTTCTCGAGCGTCAGTCTGAACGGCTTGACAGGGTTCTTTCGATCCTTCTGCTGGCGCTGAAAGTCACCCTGCCCCAACGGATTAACCGACAGTAATCCGTAGTTGCGCACATGCCAGTACGTGGGATGATTGACGCTGTCAGGATGATCGAATACCGCCACGCCGACAACCTTGCCATTGCGCACACCCTGAATCGCAACCCACCGATGACGCTTGCCCCAGATATGCTTGGCCGTTTCCTGCCCCGCGCTGCTGAAGTAACGCCCCGTTCCCAGAACATCCTCTTTCGGGATCTCCGCATCCTTGCTGGGCCGAACGCCGGTATTCGTTTCGCGCAGATAGTCGCTCAGTCGAATCCCCAGCACGCCCTCTTCGATGTCCTCGAAGACGACCTCGCGCTGAGCGGTCAAATCGATGATCAGATCGATCCCACAGATACCCTCGGACGGTTCGCCGCCAAAGGTCATCGTGCGTCTTTCTTCCAGCAGGAATTCGCCGTGCTTGTCGATCCAGTGCGACGTTGCCTCGATGACACCGTACTGCCCCTCATGCCAATCGCTGCTCTCGATCTTGTCAAATCGCACATGGCGAATCTTCGGTTCTTCCCCGTCGGGGTTTTTATAGTAGTTCCAGAAGTTCGTGCCGTTGACGCGATCGACGCAGAAGAAGATTCCGACGTGATGATGGTGGTCCATGCTGCCGCCGGCCAACTCCGTGAGGGGCCATCGTCGCGTGACCTCCAGGCCGCCGAGACTGGTGACATTGACCAGCGATGGTTTGGGCAGGTTGCTGTCAAAGATGTATCGCGCGACGCGCTGCGAGCCGACCGTGACATCGACGTAACTCTCGCCCGTCTGGAACGACACCGGAACACCTGCCAGACTCAACGACGCTACCAGCAACACCAGTGAGACGCCTGCGATGAAAACCTTCATAGTCGATCCTTTCCAGTACGCCCATTCAACGGGACTAGCCATCCAAAGCCACACGCCGCATTCCGGCCCGCGTTATGTTCACGAGCGAGTCTCTACGTAATCTTGAATCATCCGGGCGAACTGCTTCATCCATTCGGACATGTCCTTCTTGCCTCGCGCACAGATCAGGTTTTCACACCGCACCACCGGATCGCCCGTATGAACGGCACCACAGACCGTGACATCGAAGCGGCACTTGGGAATGGTAGTCACCTCGCGGCCTTGAATCACATCGGCCGCCCCAAGAATCTCAATCCCGTGGCAGATGGAAGCGACAGGCTTGTTTTGGGCAAACAGTTCGCGAACGATGCGAATCAGGTCACTGTCATAGCGCAGGTATTCCGGTGCCCGTCCTCCGGGCAGAACCAGTGCAACATACTCTTCGGTTTCGACATCTCTGAAAGCCACATCGGAGTCGAGATGATAGCCCGGCCGCTCCTGGGTGATGTCCCACCCGTCGGCCAACTCGTGGATCACCAAGTGATAGGTCCGCCTCTCGGGAGTTGCAACCACGACCTGAAAGTCCTCACCCAGACGATAAAAGGGAAACAGCGTATCCATGACTTCGGCGCCGTCACCGATGACCAGCAGCACCTTGGGGCTATTCCGCCTCGGTGCTGTATCCGGTCTGAGACTGGATCGACTTTGAGATGAGTCCGACACCACCTGTGTCCCCTTTCCTTCTCGTCTTCTTGAGTCAAGTTCGTCGCTCAGACCTCCTTGGGCATGACAAACGGTTTGCGGTACGTGCCGTGGGCGAGTTTCTTCGCCTCGGCCGACGTACCCGAGCCGTCAAGCCCAACGATCTCCTCGCTCGCGGTATCCACCGTCATCAGCGGGCCGAGCGTGACGGCATTCTTATTGAGATCGACTTCGTTGGCCTTGAGATGCTCGGCGATGCTGTCGAAGATCCGCCCCGCCAGGTCGCTACTCTTGATCGCGGCCTTGATCCGGTCCGGTGTGGCCGGTGCGCCCAGGCGGTACGAGATATTGCCCAGGTGACAGCACGCCGACGAAATATGGCCCTGCTCGATCGGCGCCTTGAGGATCGAAGCGTCGCGCCGGCGAACCGCCTCGATGAAGTTCGCGGTATGATTTCCCCCGCCGCCTCCGGCAAATTGCTTGACCTTCTTGCCGTCGTTATCGTACACCCAACCGCCTGCCCGCAAACCGGCGAAGTAGCCACCCTCACAATAGACGATCACTCCTTCGCGCACGCCGAGCACGTGATCGAGATTCCGCGAACCCTTCTTGTCCGGCAGATTGCGGTCCTCAATCACAATCGGCGCTTCATCATAGTCCAGCAGCGTCAATTGCGTGTTCGGTGTCTCGGCCACATCATCGACCCCGAACCGCCCACCGATGCAAAGGGCGCGTGGCGGCAGCGTGTTGTACCCCATCATCCACCGGCAAAAATCGAACGCGTGAATGCCGCTGTTGCCCAGATCGCCCGTGCCCGTATGCCACAGCCAATGCCAATCGTAATGTAGTTTCTTGCGGCGCAGCGGCTTGAGTTCACCGGGTCCGCAGTACAGATCATAATCCAGCCAGTCGGGCGTGTACGGCGCGACGCGACCAATGCCAGGCCGCCGCTCGTACCACGGCACATGCGCGCGGAGAATCTTGCCGAGTTTGCCGCTCTGCACGTACTCGACCGCTTCAGCGAGCCCTTCATCGCTGCGGTACTGCGTGCCCGCCTGCATGATACGACCATACTTCTTCGCGGCCTGGATCATCTTGCGGCCTTCGAGAATATTGTGCGAGACGGGCTTCTCAACGTATACATCCTTGCCCGCCTGACACGCCCCGACCGCCAGCAGTGCATGCCAGTGATCGCATGTCGCAATCACCACGGCATCGATATCCTGGCGTTCGATGATCTTCCGCGCATCGGTCGTGAAGAACACGCCCTTGCCCTGGAAGTCCTTGCCCCGCTCGCTGAGCCGCTTCGGATCGACGTCGCACAGCCCGGCGATGCGCACGCCATCCATTTCATCGAACGTCTCCAAATGACCGCTGCCCTTGCCACCAAGACCGATGATCGCGACGCGAACGTCATCATTGGCGCCCAGAACGTTCCCGCCCGAGCACAGGACAGTGCTGGTCAGAACCGCGCGTTTGAGAAAACTCCGCCGTGAATGGGTTCTCTTCGTATTCATGGACCTTCCTTTCACAGGTTGGATTCAGGGTTGAATGGTTGGCCCTTCTCGCCTGATCTCTTTTATGACAGCACTGGTATCCAGCTCGCCGTCTCCGGCGGCGATCGCCTTTTCAAGAATCCCAAGATGAACGTGGGACAGGGGCAGATGCTGGCTGCATTTCTTCGCGTGCTTCAGCATGAGAGAGACGTCCTTGTGGTGTTGCCGAATCCGGGAGACAGGCTCAAAATCGTTATTCAGCATCTTCTCGCCTTTGACATCCACAGCCACCGAATAGGCGGGGCCGACCCTGAGAAGCCTCAGGAAACTATCAAGGGGGAGTCCCAACTTCTCGGCAAACACCATTCCCTCGGCCAGCGCCAACCGGTTCAAACCCAACACCAAGTTTGTGGCCAATTTAGCCTTTGACCCGAATCCCGACGGCCCCACATAGAACACCTCGTCTGCCAGCAACCGCAGCAGATCGGCGCAGGCATCGTATGCCGCGGGATCACCACCTACCATCAAGACGGCCTCGCGCTTCTCTAATTGGCTGCTGGCTCCGGAGATGGTCGCATCCAGGAGTGAAATCTGACTCTGCGCCAGCCTGTCGGCCAGGACGACAATGTCATCGGGATCTCCGGTAGTCGTATCGATTATGTAGAACGGCTTTCGCGCGGCGTGCAGAATGCCATTTGCCCCTTCGATCACCTCAAGCACTACGGCCGTATCAGGTAATGACAGTACAACATGGTTCACTCTTTCAGCTACCTCCGCGGGGCCTTTTGTACAAGTTCCGCCGATCCGTTTTAAGCAATCGAGCCGATCGATATCAACGTCGTACCCCACGACTTCCAGGCCGTTCGCCAGGAAATGCTTGGCCAAGACCGTGCCAACCAAACCGACTCCAATCAGGCCTACGCGGGTTGGTATCTGATTCTTGTCTCGGTGCATCATGATTGGTTCATCCCGTCATCGAAGTAAGACCACCATGAATAGAACCGCTCCCACGGAGATGCCCAGGGTAACCAAGAAACCCACCCATGACTGACGGGAAGGCCTGATGACGAAGAGCCCCGCACCGGTCAGAAGCCGCTGAGCAGGAGGAACAACCTCTGTCAGAGGCAGCCTGAGTCTTTCCTCCTGCCCGATCGGCACATAGATCTTTTTGAAGAACTGTTCGATCTGGTCCACGGATGGCGGCTGAGTCAGGTAGCTGCCTATGATGCCGCCTCCCACCCCGGCAACCAGAGACAAGCCTGTAACAACCTCTCGTGTACAGCCCAGGACATAGCGCGTGACAACGAAGGCCACGACGGCAAGGGTGGCACTGACCACCACGCCGCTTGTGTTCATACGTCTCCAGACAATCCCCATGGCCACCGAGATCCCTATCAATCCCAAAATGTTGAGGTAGTCCAAGATCGCTTTGACCACACTGCTGCGCATGAGGACGGCGATAACCGCGGCGGTCAAAGCCACCACTAATCCAGCGTGCCTGGTAACACGCAGCAGTTGGTTCTCGTCGGCACTGCGATGGATATACACTCGGTAGACATTTTGCGAGATGAGCCCCCCCAGCGTAACCTGGACGGCGTCCCCGGAAGACATCGCCGCCGCCATGACACAAGCCAACATCACGCCCTGCAGCAACGGAGACAGCAACATCCGAATGGAATCACCGAAGGCTGCGTCCGGATGAATCTCCGCCTTGGATTTGATCAGATAGGCTAGCCAGCACAGTCCCAGGACACACCAGCCGATTGTACAAAGCCGTTTCAGGACATTTCCGTAGGTAAACCCAACGCGTCCTTCCCATTCGGTACGTCCGGCTCCACACACACTCATAAGATGCGGCATGGCTAGCATGCTCAATGGTGCATTAATACTGAGCAATAGGACCGTAGCCCAATTGAATTGTTGCGCATCGAACAGTTGGAGATAAGTGGGACTACTTTCTGTCAGTGTCCGACGTACGCCATCAAGTCCTCCGACCTGTTCCATTTGTAGTGCCGCCGGGATCGCAACAAAAGAAAGGGCAATGATCATCAGGCCTTGTATCATGTCCGTGCGAATTGCCGCTACAATCCCGCCCCAGTAGCTGTAGATAACGAACACGACTGTTATCGCCGTCAGGATCCCGAAGAACCACGCCTCGCTCTCGGCCACGTCGGTCTTGCCCATGATGCCCTGAACGGTTCGCGTGGTTGCCAACAATACACTTGCCAGCATGACTGTCATACCGACAACGGCAACCGATACGTAAAGGAGGCTGGCAACACGACCGAAACGCTGTTCGAAGTAGTCCGCCATGGTTAGAACACGCATGCGCCTGATGATAGGGGCTATCAGCCAATAGAAGGGCGTACCGAACATCCACATCCAAGAGACCCATATCCCTGAGGCCCCGCTGGATACCGTCTTGCTGATCACGCCCGCCGGGGCGCCTGGATGAGTGCCCGCACCGAAGGAGTGCATGACCATCATGAAGGAGCCGAACCGGCGATTGCCAAGCAGATAGCCTTCCTGGTTGCCGGCCCCACGTTTGCTCCACCACCCCAAGGCCAGCATACCCAGTAGATAGACCAGCAAGACCACCCAGATTGTGATGTCCAATCCCAGCAATACCATCGCGGTTCTCCGTCGGCTATCTGAGTGTCGTCAGCCAGTGATTGACGACAAGGATCATTGTAGAGACCGAGGACTCCGGCTGTAAGAGCGGCCTATTGCAATAAATAGTAAGAATGTTATACTTTTCGGCAAAACCTTGTGGCTCAAAAGAACGTTGGAGGACCGACTGGTGCGTCACGTGGCGATTCTTGTGGAGACCGCCCGAGCTTATGGCCGGGGTGTCATACGGGGTATAGCTCGCTACAATCGCGAGCAAGGCCGGTGGTCCACTTACTTCCAACCTCAAGGTCTCGGTGATCCACCGCCCCCGTGGATCAAGACATGGCAAGGCGACGGCATCATCGCCCGCATCGACAACGTGAGCACCGCCCGCATCATAGCCAAAGCAGGCGTTCCCGTGGTGAATCTGCGCAGCACGCTGCCGAATCTGGGTTTTCCGTTCATCGGCGCCGACAACCGAGCGGTGGCCCGTCTGGCCGTCGAACACCTGTTGGAACGAGGTTTCCGACAGTTCGGCCTCTGTGGATACCGGCGCGGCTATCATCTGGGATTCGATGTGCGACAACAATCGTTCAGAGAACACATCGAACAGGTCGGATACCACTGCCACGTATTGACCTTGCGGCGCAGCGATTTACGCGCGTCGTCGTGGGAAAAGGAACAGGATCGCATCGCCCGGTGGTTGCTGTCCCTGCCGCTGCCGGTGGGCATCCTGGCCACCAACGACGACGGCGGCCTCCAAGTGTTGGATGCCTGCCGGCGCGTCGGATTGGCCGTGCCGGACCAGGTCGCCGTGCTCGGCTGCGAAAACGACGAGTACGCCTGTAACCTGTCCATCCCTCCCCTTAGCAGTATTGATCTCAATAGCGAACAGGTCGGGTATGAGGCCGCGGGTCTTCTGGATCGGTTGATGACCGGCAAGCGCGCAGCGAAGCGCCTGCCGGAGATCACACCCTTGGGCGTCGTGACACGAGAATCGACGGACGTATTGGCGACCAGCCGCGAAGAAGTCGTTCGAGCCCTGCGCTTTGTACGACAACATGCCTGCCGTCCTATCGATGTCATGGATGTCGTAGAGCACGTACAGGTTCCGCGTACGACTCTGCAAATGCATGTCAAAGAGGTCATTGGGCGAACCATCCACCAGGAAATCCGGCGCATCCAGATTGCCAGAGCCAGGGAACAACTGTCGATGGCAAATGCCCCCATCAAACAGGTGGCGCGCGACTGCGGGTTCAAAAATACGCAGTACTTCACCCGGGCCTTTCATCGCGCCACCGGCGAAACACCTGCGCGGTTTCAACGTCGCCATCTGTCAGATCGGGCTAGTATCTCGTAGAACCTAGGCGACGGAAGAGGTAGCCTCGGTACAATAGGTCCATCCGCACTGATGTTTGCCCGTGGGGATCCCTCTGCTCCTGCTGAATTGAACTGAATGAGCCACTTGTGCGGGTACCATAACTGCAAAGTATAGGGTAGCAAGAAACCAAGGACCTTCCCAAGCCGCGAAGCGCGTAACAGATGCGCCACAAGTCGCGTATGGTGCAAAAACTCATCCGTGCATAACACGCGTTTCCACAACGAGTTGCGGCAGAGACTTGACGCTGAATTGGACGGCGATTATCGGGAGGTCCGGCAGCTTCTGGGCACTGGATTGAGAATGTACCGACGCTCCCGTACTCAAAATGTGAATTGAGCGCAGACCTCCCCCTGTCGTCTTACTACTCCATCAGAACATTAAGCTGCCTTACGGTGGTATGATTTCAGCAGTCCGCCCAGACGCTCGATGCAGATGACGTCACCCCGGCGCCCTTGATGCTTGGGCTCAGTGATTCTGTCAACGCCCTGATGGATTCGTTCGTGATGGTAGTACTCGAGATACTCGGAAAGGACATGGCGCAGTTGATTTTCCGATGAAAGGATGAGTTTGCTCAGACACTTCTCCTTGACAGACCTGACGAATCGCTCTGCATATGCGTTTAGGTTCGGGCTCTTCGGCGGTAGCTTAACAGCCTCAATGCCTGCGGAACCCAAGATCATGCGGAAGGTATTGGTGAACAGTGGATCTCGGTCGTGTATGAGATACGTCTTTCCGTTGAGCGGGCTGTCTTCGTCGTCCGTGACATTGCGAGCGATCTGCTCCATCCAGATACCATTTGGATCAGGCTTCACGCCGAGAATCTCAACCTTGCGAGTTGACAGGTCAATGGCGAAAAGAACCATACAGCGTATAAGTCGGCCTCTGACCAATAGTTCAACAGAGAAGAAATCACAGGCCGTGAGAACACTCCAGTGGCTCTGAATGAACTGTTTCCATGTTGTCTTGCGTGTCATTTCAGGCTCTGGATCAAGGCCATTGGCCTTGATGGCCAGTCGGCGCCTCTGATGATTATCGAGGAGTATGCGTTTGTCCCTTTCCTGTTGCTCAATTAGGACTCGAACCTGCTCTCGCAGGTAATCAATCGCTTTGTAGAGCTCTCGGTCAACGCCATACGCCAAGCAGGTGATCAGTGTTAGCCATACCTTCTGTTTCATAGTCGGGTGAGGCTAGCTGATGAGTCGAAAGCTGGCAAGGGCTCTCATCAGGATACAACGCAAGTATCTGCGCAACAAGCACATGGCGACAGACCATCATTGCACCATACGTGGTTTACTGGCCGTGTCGATGGCCAGAAGCGTTGAAATGGCTGCCCCTATTGGGGTATCATTAATAATGTGGCGTGCAGGAGCACCGATTATGAAGTCAAATGGCAAATCCCAATCAACAGTTCGTGGCATGAGGAAGATCCATGAGGCAGAGCGTGTTGGTGGTCATGTTGGCGTTGGCCGGATGCGTGACTGTTACGGGTCAGGAGACGCTGGCCCCTGTCACAGCCGATGATGTTCCGCGAAGTTTTGAGGCAATGTGGGCGGGATACGATCCCCGCGCGGAGCCGTTGGAGATCGAAAAACTCAGGGAGTGGGAAGAAGAGGATGTGGTGCTGCGGGTCGTACGTTACCGCGTCGGTATCTTCAAAGGCCAGAAGGCCATGATGGCGGCGGTGTATGGCTATCCCAAGGGCGGGAGGAACCTTCCGGCGTTGGTTCAGATTCATGGGGGAGGGCAGTATGCTGACCATAGAGCCGTGCTGACCAATGCGAAGCGCGGCTATGCCACGATATCCATTGCCTGGGCGGGTCGGATCAGTGCGCCGGGCTACCGGGTCAATCCCGATATCGTGAAGCTGTTCTGGGAAGGCAAGACGGACGATCCGGACTACAGGCTCACGACCGACTGGGGGGCGCTAGACGCGTATCACGCGCCTTGCAGGAATCCGAAGAATGCTTTTGCGAAGGTGTCACCGGCGTCGTGGACGTTGGATGCGGTGGAATCGCCCCGTAACAATAGCTGGTTCCTTTGTGTCCTGGGGGCGCGGCGGGCGTTGACCTTGCTGGAACAGCAGCCGGAGGTGGATGCGCAGAAACTCGGCGTGTACGGTCACTCGATGGGTGGGAAGCTGACGGTCATGACCACGGCCGCCGATTTTCGTGTCAGAGCTTCTGCGCCTTCGTGCGGGGGCATCAGCGATCGCACCTCCGACAACCCGATCTACCGCGCGACGATCAACGACGATGTGAACTTGAAGAGGATTTCTTGTCCAATCGCATTTCTCAGTCCCGCCAATGATTTCCATGGGCGCATCAACGATCTGCAAAAGGCGGTCCACGAGATTGCCGGCAGAGAATGGCGGGTGACCTGCTCTGCGCACCATAACCATCAGGATACCGCCGAATACCAGGTGGTTGGTTTGCTGTGGTTCGATCAGTATCTTAAGGGGACCTTCACCTTTCCACAGACTCCGGAGAGTGCTCTGGACTTGAACGCCAGCGATGGGGTGCCCGTCTTCACGGTCACGCCGGGCACTTCTCGGCCCATTCTCTCCGTGGACATCTATTACACCCAGCACGGCCAGAGGGAGGGCGAGAAGAATGATCACGAGAACACGAAGAACCGCTTCTGGCACCACGCGACTGGAAAGCGGAAAGGTGATACGTGGACGGCGGACCTGTCTTTGTCAAGCGTTGACAAGCCGCTGTGGGTCTATGCGAACGTACTGTATCCGCTGGAGGAGCCGGTCACCGGCGCCGGCTACTATTACAGTCTCTATACGGCAGAGACGTTCAATCTTTCATCCCGTATGCATGTGGCGACCTGCGACCAACTCAAGGCCGCCGGCGCTCGGACGACGGTGAAGCCATCGCCGGTGATCGAGACCTTTGAGGGCGACTGGGGGAAGGAGTGGTTTACCTACAGGCCCGAGGATTGGGCGCGTCGAACCCACAAGGTCTATGATGAACGATGGAAGGCTCCCACCGATGCGAAGCTTGCGCTGGAGGTGCGTTGCGAGAAGCCCAACAAACTAGTCGTCGGTGTCGATCAATACGCGACGGAAATCCAGCTTGGCGGTGGTCCTGAGTGGCAGCTGCTTCTCTTATCAGCGCACGATTTTCACAATGTTGCCGGGGAGGCCCTGCCTGGCTGGCGAGGCATCAAGGAATTGAGACTGGGTGCCCAGGAAACGCTCAGGGCAAGACGCGGTGACACCAGCAAGCCGCTGAGCTTGGGTGCCTCATGGGAAGGCGCCAAACCGGAATTTCGAAAGCTTCGTTGGATCACAGAATAGCAGGCCTCAGTGCGTAGCGAGCGATGCGTTGGACGTCAGTTTTCGCCTATGACTGAAATAGCAGCGCCAACTGCCTTTCGAATACCTTCTCAATATGTTTGCCCGTATGGTGCAAAAACTCATCCGTGCATAACTTGTCCAGATGCACAGAGTTGAGGTGGCAACCGGGCGCAAGATTGGGCGGCAATAAGACGAGTTCTGATGGCTTGGGAGTACTGGATCTAACGCACACCCGCATCCCCCCTACTCGGAACGGCAACTCGGCGCAGACCTCCCCTGCCACTCCCACATGTTTTGCCGGAACCTCAGGCTGCCTGGCGGTGGTATGATTTCAACAGTCCACCCAGACGCTCAATGCAGATGATGTCACCCTGCTGGCCCTGATACTCGGGCTCAATGATCCCGTTGATGCTCTGATGGATGCGCTCGTGATGGTAGTACTCGAGGTACTCGGAGAGAACGTGACACTGCTGCTTCTCAGAAGAGAGAATGACAGGCACACGATGACTCAGTCTTGATCCGCCCTGACACCAAGCGTAGAATCACGCTATGGCTATAATTTCAAATATCTTATCAGTTATGGTGAGTCTATGAGTTCCAAGCGAAATACGATCCTGTTCGTGTCGATAATGGCTATCTTTCAGTCCTTGCCAACGATCAAAGCCGAAGGATTCAATGAGGGCGGCCGGGCTGCGCTCGTGTTGGCGCCGTTGTTGGCCGGCGCCGCGCTTCCTGACGACATTGTCACCTACGAAGCCTTCGGTGCGGTTGGCGACGGTATAAGCGACGATCTGCCTGCGATCTGTAAAGCACATGAGTATGCCAACGCGCATGGACTGAGCGTCAAGACAAAGCCTGACGCCACGTACCATCTCGGCGCCAAGGCGCTGACCGCGATCATCGCCACGGACACCGACTGGAATACGTCGCGTTTCACCATTGACGATACGCACGTTGAGAACCACAGAAAATCACTATTTGAAGTGCGTTCGCTGCTTGAGCGTGAAACGCTGTCGATTGACCGACTCACGCGCGACCAGAAGCAATTGGATGTGCGGCCCAAGCACGATTGTCACGTCGTGGTGGCGGACCACAGGACAAAGCGTTACATCCGGCGCGGCCTCAACCAGAACTCGGGCGTCTCCCAGCACGACTGCTTCATTCTTCGTCGCGACGGGTCTGTGGAGGGAGCTATTGACTGGGATTACGATAACGTCAGTCGGGTTCAGGCCCGTCCCATGGACCAAAAGCCGCTCATCCTGCGGGGCGGTGTCTTCACCACCTTTGCGAATCGGATGAAGCAGGAGGTCGGCTACAACTACTGGGCCCGGAACATCAGGATATCCCGTTCCAATACGGAAGTGGACGGCCTGACCCACTACGTCGTTGGCGAAACCGCGGTCGGCCACCCCTACTCCGGCTTTATCAGCATCAGCAATTGCGCCAACATCACCCTGCGCAACTGCTTCGCTACTGGACACAAGACCTACTCAACCATCGGCTCGGCGGGCAAGCCGGTCAGCATGGGATCGTACGACTATAGCGCGAACAATGTGGTTAATTTCCGCATGATCAACTGTCGGATGAACCACATCAACGACCGTACGCGGTGGGGCGTGATCGGGACGAACTTCTGCAAGAACATCCTGCTGGAGAGCTGTACGCTCTCGCGCATGGACACGCACATGGGGGTCTCCGGCACCTATGTGATCCGCGGCTGCACCCTGGGCTATATGGGACTGAACGCCATCGGCCGTGGGCTGCTGACCGTCGAGGATTCCACCCTGTACGGCAACGCGCTGATCAGTTTCCGCAGCGATTATGGCAGTACGTGGGAAGGCGATGTTGTCATCCGAAATTGTCGCTGGATCCCGGGCGGCGGAAGTCGGCGTTGGCCGCGAATGATCTCCACACGCAATGACGGGATGCACGATTTTGGATACCCGTGCTTCATGCCGCGGGAGGTGACAATCGACGGACTGTACGTTGACGACTCGAATCATCCGGAAGACTACCAGGGCATGTACCTGTTCAGCGATCCCGACGGCGGCAAAAAAGTCAAACCCGAGGATCGCCCCTTCCCCTACACACTGTGTAAGAAAGTGAAGATCCGGGCGCTGACAACAGCCAGCGGCAAGAAACCGCGCATCTCACCCAATGCCCAGATCAAGAAGAGCCTAATCCTCATCGAGGAGGATCAATAGTCTTATTGTGGGGACACCTGTCAGTCTGTCTTCTCGGTACTTATGCTGGCTGTAGGCCCCAGTCCTTCGTACCGGAGCACGTCGGGTAGTCGACAGTACAATAGAAGTGTGGGTCAATCCGAGCCGGTCGATCTGCAACAGAATCTGCAACAGACATGCGCGTCTGGGCTACTGTTGGGCTTCGGTTGCGCTTCGGCCAGCATCCTAAGTCCTTATTCAACAAGTATAACGCCTTTACTAACAAAAACTTACAGACGCCCTGCTCGGACTGTCGATCCGAAGGTTGAGGGTTCGAGTCCCTTCGGCCTCGTTCTGTAAGTTGAAGGCTGTCAAGCACTTGTGTTTGGCCGCCTGCTTCTTTTCCCGCCCGCTCCAGGGGCGTGCCAAAACCCGCCCCAGCAAAATGCCGAGACGCATCGGGGCTGTAACACGAGTAGCCGTAAGGACTTGACTGACGGGCTGGGGGCGAATATGGACCGAGGAAGGTGGACTCTCTGTCATTGCTCGGGTAACGGTATGACTTGCCAACCTTCGGTGCCGAAGCGGATGTCACGCTCGACGAACTCCCAAATGACCACGCGCTTGCCCTCCAACACCGCGGGCTTGCGGGCCAATTGCTGGCGCACGAGCGTCGAGGCGCCACCGTCGTTGATGATGCTGCTCAGGCCGAAACCAAGCTGGCAGGCCAGATGGGCGACGAAGCCGCCGCTGCCCGGTTCGTCGCGTTCGAAAATGCGGAGGAAGCTGTCGCCCAGGACGAGCATGGGCGCATTGGGATCATCGGCGTAGGGTGTCCGGGTCATGGCGTGGACGACGCGGGTGCAGTTCATGCGCTGCGGCTCGAACAAGCGCTCCACGTGCGGCACGCGGATCACGGTCAGCACGTCCCCGTAGCGTTGCACGGGCACCGACTCGGTCTCGTAGGGAGACGGCTGCCGCTGAACCCAACCGAGATCGACGAGGTGATGGGCCACCGCTTCAGCCGCCAGGCGCATCCCCTCGGGCGACCAGTGGCTGTCCTGCGCCAGGTAGTAGGCCGGGGCCTCGGGCGCTTGCCTGGCCTGCTCGTAGAGTTCGAAGAGATCGAAGACTTCAACGTCCACCTCCCGCAACCGCGCCAACACGTCGCGCGTCATGACATTGACGGGCTCGGCTTGGTCGCCGGCGTGAGCCGCCAGCTTTTCCGGGTAGACGCTCGCCTTGTTCGGCGCCGGCATCACGAGCAACTTGATACCGCGCCGCGCCAGGTCGTCACGAAAGGCCACGATCGCCTCGAACAGGTCGGCCTGCAGCGTGTACGGCTCAACGAGGTACTGCACCGCCGGACGATAAAAGAACCAGCCGTCGCGTCCGAGCACAGCCTTGTCGCCGGTATCGCCGAGTGCAACGAAGCGCAGGAACTGGCTCCACGGCCGAACCGCCTGAGCCAGGCGCGACCCGCTTTCCAGATCGCTTTCCAGACGACGGAGACTTGCCCGCGTCGGCATCCGTCGACATAGATCCGCCAGCCGGGACGGCTCGCCCGCCCGTCGCGCGAGAATGAACTCAACGGGCGCGACCACCCCGATCAATACCAGGAAGGCCAGGATCAGAACCAAGGATTGTTGGCGGGCCGGCGTCACGGGCCTGTCTCCTAGAACTGAAAATACAAGAACGAACGGAACGACTGGGCGAACATGGTCGCCAGCGCGAGGACGAACAATGTCAAGAGCACGAGAAGCCTGGGCCAACTCAGCCGCGCGGTCCAATCAAATCCCTGCACGGGTTGGAACGCCAGCAACGCGCAGAGGGCCATGACCATCAGGTGGCCCCGCGTATAAAGCACGGCGCTGAGGAGCGCGGTCCCGCCCTGCGCCGACTGCGGCCGGAACATGACGGCCAGCAGGTCGACCGCCTGCCCCAAGGTCTCGGCCCGGAAGAGGACCCACCCGATCGTCACCAACAGAAAGGTGAGCAGGACGCGGGCCGCCGCGGGCAGTGCCGCGTAGAAGGTTCGGCGTCCGAGGGCACGCTCGATCGCCAGCCAAAGCCCGTGCCAGGTACCCCAGAGGATGAAGGTCCAGCCGGCACCGTGCCACAGGCCGCACAGAAGAAAGACGATCATCAGGTTGATATACGTCCGGCCCGTCCCCACGCGGTTGCCGCCCAGCGGAATGTAGAGGTAGTCCCGCAGCCAGCTTGACAGCGAGATATGCCAGCGTCGCCAGAAATCGCCGAAGCTCTCGGCCCGATACGGGGCGTTGAAGTTGCGGGGACACTCGAAGCCAAGCATGAGCCCGACCCCGATGGCCATCTCCGAATAGGCGGCAAAATCGAAATACAACTGGAACGAATAAGCGATCACCCCGAACCATACGTCGAATGTCCCCGGGGCCTCGGAAGCGAAAACCGCATCGACCACCTGGGCCAGAGCGTTGGCCATCAAAATCTTCTTAGCAAAGCCCAGCATGAACAGCGCCGCGCCCCAGGTGAACTTCTCCAGCGTGTGCGTGCGGCCGGCCCACATCTCGGCCATCGTCGGCCCAGCGGCGGACTTGGGGTCCAGCGTGCCATAGCGCTGGATCGGTCCAGAGAGAAGCTGAGGAAAGAACGAGACGTAACAGGCGAAGTTCAGCAGCGAACGGGCCGCCAGGGATCGATCTCGATACGCATCGACGACGGCGCCAATGACCTTGAAGGTGTAGAACGAGATCCCGACCGGCAGAACGAGCTTGACCATGGGCAGCGCCTCCTGCCCGGCCAGCGCCAACAGCCGGTTGAGATTCTCCTCCGCAAACACCGTGTACTTGAAGAAGCCCAATAAGGCCAGGTCAAGCACAACAGCGGCACCAGTCGCCAACGGTCGGGTCCCCTGCCCACCGGCGCGTGCGACAACGCGGATCAGGACGTAATTTCCCACGGTCACGCCGAGCAGGAGCAGAGCAAACCGGGGATCGATCCAGGCGTAGAACGCGTAGCCGGCCACCAGCAACACGCTGTTGCGCAACGCCCGCCACCGCACCGGTACCAGGTAGTAAAGCAGCAGCACTGCCGGCAGAAAGTAGAACAGAAAGACGTGTGAGGTGAAGGCCATTGTCTACTGCACCACCAGATTCGTCCACAGGGCCCAGTAGACGGGATCTTCCGTTTGACCGAAATACTTGTTGATGATGCCTCCCATGTAGTAGTCGTCGATGGGAACCTCGAGGGCCAGGCGATGGATGTCACCGACGCGGAACTGCTGGAGGTTGCCGCCGATGTCTCCGGCTCGGGCGTCAGCCGCGGCAGCGCGGGACTTGGCGGGATTGTACTGGCCGACGTAGATGACGTCGGTGTCTACCGAGCCGCGATGGACCGTGAGGACCTTGTACTTCATCACGTGGGCATAGTCGTACATCGGGTCATTGCGAATCTCGCCCGGGATTTCGAGCAGCTCGGCGGTCACTTCGACACTGCCCAGGCTGGTGACCTGGGGATCGGCGCCGGTATCAGCTTTTTTGGCACACGAGATACCCAGCACCGACAGGACGGACGACAGAACACATATACAGGTGACATGGTGGCGCATTACTTCACTCCTATCTCGGTATAGGTCCAACAGGGTTCCCAGCCTTCCACAAGCTGGAGCACCGTCGGCTCGTTCGCATGGGGATGCACCCGGCGCAGATCCGGACTCGGGCCCGCCACCGCGGGGGCGTCGGCCATGCGCATCACGCAAATGGGGGCACCGTCCCGTTCGGATCCACCGCCGTCTTCGCCGCAGCGGGTGAACAGCACATACTGACCGTCGGGCGACAAGGCGCCGCCGTAGATGTGGTAGCCGTCCTCGCCGTAGATCATCTGGGGGTTCTTGCCCTCACCCTCGCTCATCCAGAGCTGGGTGAAACCATAGCCCTTCTGACCAGCCGGACGGGACGGATAGATGATGTGTTGCGAATCGGGGCACCAGTCAGGCGTGCAGCTCTGGAATTCCTGCACGATGTTCAGCTTGCCCGTCTCGGCATGCATGCGCACGACGGTCCACATGATGCGGGCATTGGCAACGCCACAGAACCATTGGCCGTCGGGCGACCAGAAAAGCTGCTGATAGGTCCCCTTGCGCGGCAGTTTCCTGACAACCGCTTTGGTCTCCAGATCAACGATTTGTATCCCCTTCATGGTCAAACAGGCGATCTGCTTGCCATCGGGCGACCACGATGCCCACGGAAACTCCTTGTCGCCGCCCACCTCGACGGGATTCGACCCGTCGGCTGCCGCGATGACCAACCTGCCCTGGAAGCCCCAGAGATCGTGATGGATGGTGGTGCCCTTCGGGAAACGACGGTAAAGCAGACGCTCGCCATCATTTGAGAAGCGGGGCCCACCTTCTTCGTAGTCGGGTGTGTTCGTGATGTTGCGACGCTGCGACCCGTCGGGACGCATCAGGTACAGATCCCACGTCTTATTCTCAGCGCTGCGCGCCGCGTAGACGATCCAGCCTTTCGTCCTCACCTCCCGGGCGAGTTGGAGCACGGGCTCGCCCTCGGCCGCGAAGGCCGCCGACGTCGATAGCAGGCTACCGACAACAGCGAGGAGTAAGAATGCTTGTTTCTTGACCACAACGACCTCCTTTCTGACAATCAACCACGGGTGGGCCGGTTGAATTGCGGGATCTTCAGCAGCTCGCCCCCGCGCAGGGCCGATTCATGAGCGACAACGCCCGGGACGGTGTAGGCCAGGGCTTCGTAGATGTCCACGGTGGGACGCCGGTCGTGGGTCAGGGCATCGACGAACTCGTGGGTCAAGAACGTGTGCGAGCCGTGATGGCCGCTGTTGTGGCGCAGCGGCTCGGGCAACATGTCGGTCTTCCACCACTCGGGCTGTTCGTATTGCTCCATGCCGGGCAGGTCGCGAACGAAACCGGCGTCGTCTTTCTCCTTGCGTCCTTCAGCCGAGCGGACAATGACCGGCCCCAGCCCGTTCGGGTGACCGCAATAGAAACTCATGCGAGTGCCGATCCACTGGGCCCGTTCGGTTCCGCGATGGGCCCCCTTCCACCAAACGTTGCAGCGGAAGGCGTGGCCGCGCTCGGTCTTGAACATGGCCGATTCGTTCCAGAACGGATTGTTGTAAACGTTGTCCCTGCAAATGGGGTCGTCATCACCCCAGCCGTGGCAGACGACCTCGGTCAGTCGCTCGCCCGTGACACCGGTCAGGAAGGCGGTGCAGTGTGTGGGGTAGTGCATCGGGGCCAGCCCGTGTCGCCAGGTGCGCTTGCCGTTTTCGAAATACAGTGCCTCCAGGCCGGCGTGCTGGTACTCGGCCTCGCAATAAGTGACCGTGCCGAATTTGCCCTGCTCCTGAAACTGGCGGGCCGAAATGGTCGGCTGCTGGTAGTAGCTGGTCTCGGCCATCATGTAGGTGAGCCCATAGCGTTTGACGGCGTCGAGCAACTGCTCAGCCTCTTCGACCCCACCGCCCAACGACGCCGGCACGGCTGAGATCGCGTGCTTGCCGTGCTTCATCACCTCGATCACGTGCTTGACGTGGTTCGGCCCTTCGGTGAAGACGGCCACGGCGTCGATGTGTTTGTCCTTGACCAGTTCTTCCAGCGCGGGGTAGGACTTGGCGCACTGGTAGACCTGCATCAGGCGTTTGCGGCGTTCAGGCCGCAGGTCACTGACCGCCTCGACGACGCAGTCCGGATGCTCGTGCCATTGAAAACCGCAGCCGAAACCGCCACCCACAATACCCATACGGATCTTGCGTGGAGCAGTATTTGCGGCCCACGCGCCTGTGGACAGCAAGGGCAGACCGGTCAGCACAGCGCCCCCCTGTTTGAGAAAATCACGTCGTGACGACCTCGAGTGTTTTGATGCTGTCATATGATCTACCTCCTTCTTGCGATCTCTCAGAAGAACACTCCGGAAAACAGAACCAACAAACCCACAACCATCAGGACGAACACCGCCCACCACAGCACCACGTGGGTGTACCAGTGTCGCCCCAGATGGACGAAGATATTGAGTTTCCGCCAGTTCAGGGTCAACTGGTCGGTCACTTGATCGGAGCGTGGTGCCGGCGTACACAGGCTGACCGCCACGCAAAGCAGCACACAGAAGAGCCAGTTGAGCGCCGCCTGCATCTGGAAGGGCTCGATCCAGGCGGGATGACTGTCCACGACCTGCACGTAGACCTTCATACCAACGCCGAACAGAAAACCGAACACCACAGCCGCAGTGGCACCCTGAGCATTGATCCGGCGAAAGAGGATGCCCAGGAGAAAAACCGCGGCGAACGGCGGCGCGAAGAAGGCATACAAGGATTGAATATACACGAAGAGACTGCCGCCCAGCCGGCTGATGAACCCTCCCAGGACCATGGCTACGACAATAATGATGACTGAGGAGAGTCGACCCACCAGGACCAGGTGCCTTTCGGAGGCTTGTTTGTGGAGTGTACGCTTGTAGATGTCCAGTGTGACAATCGTGGAGGTCGAGTTCAGCACCGAGCTGACCGTCGATTGAATCGCACCAAACAAGGCCGCCAGGAACAGGCCGCGCAACCCGGCCGGCACCAGGGACTGCAACATGGTGATGTAGCCCTTGTCCGCTTCGGGCCGCACTTCGGGCCAGGGTAACTTCATCACCTCCGGGTAACGTGCGAACAGGATCAGGCCCGGTACGACTACAATCACCGGCAGCAGGATCTTCAAATAACCGGCCAGGACAATGCCCATGCGCGCGTGATACATGTCCTTGGCGCCCAGGACCCGCTGGATCATGAACTGGTTGATCACGTTGTACCAAAGACTCACCGAGAAGATCATCATGATCAGGCCGGGCCAGGGTGTCAGCGCGTGACTCGGGGGCTGAATCACCGACAAACGATTGTAGTGATCGGCGCCGACGATGTGTGATGCGTTCTGAGCCACGACCTCGTGCCAGATGCCGCTCTGAGCCTGATTGCGTTCGATCATCACCCGGAAGCCCTCAGCCAGAGAATGGGCGTCGCCGGAGAGCATCAGCAACCCAAGATAGGTGACCATGAGTCCGCCGAGAACCATGACGATGACGGTGAAGACGTCCATCCAGGCCACGGATTTCAGACCGCCGTATACGGCCCAAGCACCGGCCACGATCCCCAGGGCGACAATGGCAAACCATAGGTTCCAACCAAACAGTTTCTGCAGCGCCAGCCCGCCGCCGTAGAGCACGGCCGCCAGGAAGGCGACCACATTGCTGATGACCGTGACATAGGCGAAGAACTGACGCAGCGCGGGATTGAAGCGTCGCTCCAGAAACTCCGGCGTGCTGAACACCCGGGCGGCCAGCAGAAATGGAATAAAGAACCAGATCAACAGCGTGAAGGTCGCCATGTTGGCCCATTCGAACATGGCGGCACAGATCCCATACACAAAGGCGGCGCCGATCATGCCGATTAAATGCTCGCTGCTGATGTTGGCGGCAATGAAGGAACTGCCCACGACGTACCAGGGCAAGCTGCGACCGGCCAGGAAGTAGTCGGCCGAGTCCTGCTTCTTCGTCCGGCCACACACATAACCGATCCCACAGAGGACCAGGAAGTAGGCCCCAAAGGCCAAGATGTCCAGCCAATGCAATGTGAAGGTCTGGCTATCCACGGACCGTCCTATGCTCCCTGTTGGTCATTGGCCGCGCTGTGTATCAATTTCGCGGCGTTGTTGTAGAAGACATCTTCGATGTCACGACGGGTCAATCCCACATCTTCGGCAGCCAAACGAAAGGCCTCTATCTGTTCGTACAGGAAGAAAGACAGGGCATCGGCCTCCGCACCACTCACCTCCCGCATATGCGGATCGTCGGAAACGTCCCCATACAACCCCCGGGGCACCAGATTGACGTAATTCGCCTGTTCGGAAATCCGGCGCATGCGCATGCGCGCGATGGGCAAATCGCTGCCGAATACAATCCGTTGCGGCCCAACGGCCCGGATCAATCGTTCGAAGACACTCCGGTTCGTATGGGCCGAGAAATCGAAGACCATGCGCTCGCTTGGCGCCAAACGCTCAAAGGCATCGCCCACATTCTCAATGCAGTAAGCCCGACCCACGTGCGCGATGATCAGCTTGACGTTCGGATAGGTCCGTTCGATCTCCAGCATCTGTGCCAGGTTGACCGGGTCGCGGAGTCGCCCGCTGCGGGGAATATGGAGCATGACCAGCCAACCGTGTTGGTCTAGAACTTCGAGTTGGTGATGGGGGAGAAAATCGTAGATGGTGATGTCGTCGGTCGCGATGGTGGGCGAGGCCAGGGTGAGATAGACCTTGGCCCCCAGAAATCCGCCCTCTTTGATCTCCCGCTCGAATCGCTCGGCCGACCAGGAGGGCTTGGCAAACACCAGGGCCGGCAGATCGTGCTGCGCCGCAACCATGCCGACATAGGCATTGGCCCCGGCAAAATCATCGTCTGTGGATTCCAACAGAGAGAAGATCAGAGAACGCACGGCTTTGCCAGGCAGCAATTGGGCGTACGTTGTCAGCAAATTCTCAATGGGATTCTCCTCGGCCACGCGCAGGGGCCAGGTTACGGCTCGGCCCGTCGGTGCTGTCCGTCGGAAGCGTTTGAGCCAGACGTGCGCATGCATATCCAGAATCCGCTCCGGCAGAAAGGCCTCGAGCCGATCCCGATAGAACCGCCGATCGACTGTCTTGATGTCTATGAGCTGTGACATTACGTCTGTGCCAGTAACTTCTGCAAGCGCTCGCTGAACTCATCCACAACCGCGGCATTGGAGCAGAGCGCGAACTTTGACAGCACCGTGCTATGTCCTTCGTGATAGGCATGGGCACGGAGCCAGAGCCCACTCTCTACACAGCGCTGATGGAAACTCAAGGCGGTCGCGCGCTCGTGGAATTTCAAACCCGCCATCGCCGGACAACCGTGCACGCCGTCGATCAGGGAAGAATAGGTATCGGCCAGGCTTTGTAGTTTCTCAAACATATAAGCCTGCACTCGGTTGATCTGCTCAGCTCGGTGTTGAATCAGTTCCAGGTTGGCCAAGGCGACCAGGGAAGCCAGGGCCGCATTGCCATTGGTGCTGATGGCATCGTATTGGGCCAGCATGTCCAGGGAACGCCGGTAGAGAATGGCGGACAAGGGGTGAAAGCCGGCCGTCATGCCCTTGCCGACCACGACGATATCCGGCGTGATGTCAAAGCTCTTGTACATGAACACATTCGCCGTCCAGAAGGCGGTCTGGATCTCGTCAATGACCAACAAGGCCTCCGTCTGCTCGGTAAGCTCCCGTGCGCATCTCAGGTAATCCGCGTCAACGGCAATGGCCTCGCGGTTCATCATGATGGGCTCGGCCCAAAAGCCGGCGATACGCCGACCATGTTCCCTGAACACGGCTTCGAGCTGAGCCACATCGTTCGGCTCCACGCTGACGACTTCGAACCCACGAACCATGGCTGGCCACATACCGCGCAGCGCCTGCATGGCAATGCCCGTGCCATGGTAGTTGCCCTCAAGCGAGATGACAATGGCGGGCCCCGGTTTTGCCAAACGCTCGTGTTGTTTGAGCATGATCTTCAAGGCCGCTTCACAGGCCACCGATCCCGTGGCCAGTCCCACCAGGGCGGTATCGAGCTTCCCGTCCGTCGCCTGCACCAGGTGCCGGGCCAAACGCTTGGCCGGCCACTGGGGGATATTGCTGTGGTTGTCTGAAACGATCCCCTGTTCGAGGCCTTGCCGCAGGACCTCGGTCAGCACGGGGTGATCGTAGCCCCAGGTCACCTGGTAGTGACCGGACGTGCAATCGAGATAGAGTCGTCCCTTTTCGGAAATGTAGAACAGGCCTCGGCCCGCCAACAGATCATCCGTGGCCTCCGTCGTCCCTCCGCCAAAGGAGGTTGGGAAAGCGGACTTGTCGATCGAACCGGAGGCATCGATGCCCGGAAGCTGCATACCGATCTGGGCGAGCAGGTCGGAATCCGTGTGATCGGCCAGGTACTGCCGGGCCTGGTGCATCTGCTCGACCATGGCACTGGAGCCGGCCAGATGCGCGACAGTCAGTTCCGGCATGGCCTGATGGATTCTTGTTTCCCGCATAGGATAGTCCAACCTCTCAAATCAAATAGTCAAACCAGTGTCATTTTGATCTTCTGTCGCCGCAGTTTTTTCAACAGCGTTTTGTCGATCCCCTTGTCGGTCAGGATTTCGTGGTATTGCTGCGGCCCCAGCACTTTGCACATTTCCCTGCGTCCGAATTTGTTGTGGTCCGCCAGGACCACGACGTGGGCCGCGTTGGCCGCCATCTTGCGGTCCAGATTCAAGACTTGCAGGTCGCTGGTGTACGTGCTGCCCTTCTCATCAATGGCATCGGCTCCCATGAAGGCGATATCGGCCCTGAACTGTTCGATGTTCTGTTCGGTCAGCGGACCGTGCATATCCGGCGATCCTGCGCGTAAGAATCCCCCCAGGAGCACAACCTTGATCCCATCGGCGAACTGAAGCTGGGAAACGATCGCCAGGGAAGTGGTAATCACGGTGACGTCCTGTTTGCCCGCCAGCGCCTGGGCCATCTGCAGAGTCGTGGTCCCGGTATCGAGCATGATGACCTGCCCGTCTTCGACCAGGGACACGGCCGCGTGGGCAATGGCTCGCTTCTGAGGGTTGTTCCGGTTCTCCTGGTCGCGGAAGGAGAAATCGAAGCTCAACCGCTGGGCCAGGGCCGCACCGCCATACGTGCGAATGACCTCGCCCTGCTGTTCGAGTTGCAGGAGATCACGCCGGATGGTCATGCCGCTGACCTTGAGTTGGCGGGCCAGGCGATCGATGGACACCTCCTCATCATGGAGCAGGGCCTGGCGTATCCTGGTCAATCGCTGTGTCTGACTGAGTTTGCTTTTCGTTCGGGACATGAGGCTCGCTACAAGCTCGTATGCATCCACCCGCTCAGGATGCAAAGCTTCTCCAGTACATGCGGCTGCGGGTTCACAATCAAAGCCAAATGATGCGTACCCCCCGCATAAGCGTAGTCTGTCAACAGGTCACACACATCCTCCACGTTGGGCTTAAACAACGCGCGGGGTCCCTCAACCTGAGGCAACGCATCTGCGGTCATGGATCCGCGGACGCAGATAAGGTGTCCCTTGCCCTCGGGATGGGCGGTGAGGTTGACCAACAGGGCCGCACCCGGCGCAAACTCGAAATCGGCAACCGCAAACGCGGCGGATTGCCGATCGGTAAAGGTGCTGCGGATCATACGCGGCCGGCGACGCGCCATACGAATGTTGCCTTCACCCCAGTGTTTGAGCAGAATGCGATGATGCGCGTAATCCACTGAAAACATCTCGCTGAAACTGGCACACCCGAATCCTTGCTGCATTCCCCACAACAGTACGGCCGTAACCCAATCCCCCTCGGCGGCGTAGCCATAGCCTTCGTTCATCAGGCACGAAGCGGCCACGTGCAAGGCGTCGCCAATGCGCGCATCATTGCACAGGGTCAGGAAGTTCACACCACAGGCACGACTGCCATATTGCTCCATGAGACCCTGCAGGGCCAGATCCCCCCGGGCCGTGCGTGCCAGGAGGGTCGCGTCCACCTCTGGAGCGATGTCGAACTGTGCGCGATACTGCGCGACACGGTCATGAAGGGCCTCTTCCTTGACGGCCGTCAGGCACTCGGTGAAGGTATCCAAGGACACCGGCGTTGGCGCTACCCCCATGTCACCTGCCAAGACCGTCTCACCGATCTTCAGGTCCAACATATCCTCGAAGTACGCGCCCACCTGGAGGGGCCGGGCCTCTTGCATAGCCCGACGCATGCGACCTGCCCGGGCCCACGCGTGTATAGCCTGGCGGAAGTCGGCCTGCTGCACGTGTCCATGGATGACTCCAAAGAAGCGGCCTTGATGCGCCAGGACCTGGGCCAGATCCTGCACGCCATGCACGCCGTGATTGAGCTTGATGGTCTCACTGTCATACAAGTCCGGCTTGAGCTCGAACATCTCCTGCATGGGCCAGAGAAGCAAAGGCAGGCGCGTCTCCTGCAAGGCCGGCAGCAAGACACCACTGGGGCAATACGGCGCCAAGGCGACGATCACCAGGTCAATCTCATCCCCCTTCAGCGCTTCGAAGAGCGCAGAAACCTGCATCACCGTGCTCACCGGCGCATAACAGCAAACCTTGAGACCTTCCTCCTCCTGTAAGGCGCAAGCTACACGTTCGGTCAGGCCCTGCAGCGCGGCATCGATATCCGGCCAGAGACGGTGGTATAGATCGGCCACCGGTGTCACCAGGGCAACCTTGAGGTCGTTCACTGATGGCGTTTGGGCTGTTCCAGACATAGGCTGCTAAACCCTCCCTTCGCCAACCCTTTGTTGATGCCGCTGATACCAACACTCATAGGCTTGCGTGCGCCGGGGCTGGTAGACTTGCCTCTTCGCTGATGCCGGCAGCCCCTGGCGCGTTGTGGTCGCGGCGCAGGCCATCATGGCATGGGATGCGGCGCCCCAGGCCGTGAACTCCGGGAAGTCGATGGCTTCCACCGGTCGGCCGCACACGTCGGCAATGATCTGGGCCCACACCCGATTGGACATAGCCCCCCCCACCGCAACCAGGCGTTCCAGAGCAGCCAGGCAGCCCGTCTGCTCCAAAGCCAAACGTACGCCGGCGGCGGCCCACTCCATATAACGCTGCAAGGCAACCCTGCCCGTAGATGCAGGATCCAAGTTGCCAGTGTCCAAATCGACCTGGACGGTTTCCCGGGGTGGCTCGACGAGCGCGTCCTCGCTCAGACTATCCGCTGCGATTCCCAGGCGTCGGCAGAGCCGGTCGAAGCCCGCCCCGATCTGCCCCAGTGTGGTAATCGTGCCGAAGCCTCCCGGCAACAAATCACGGCCCGGATGGATGCTGCAGTCGGCTCGATCGAAGACCGGCCCCTGCGTTCTGCTGTTGATAACCCAAGCCGTACCTGTCCCCAACATGACCGAATGATCCGCTGCTAGGCCGGCGGCCTGCATGGCCGCATATTGGTCGTGTGAACCCGTCACCAGGGTCAACGGGCCCCAGGACGACACGATCCCCTCGCAAACCACTTTCAGCTCGGTCTCGATGGGTGCAAGCTCATCCGGGGTGATCCCTGCCCACGCCAGGATGTCCGCACTCCAAACGCCCCGTTGGAAATCCGCCAGCCCCGTAATCTGAGCGGAGGTGATATCCGTGACCAAACGACGCGCCAGACGCGCATAGATCGCGTCCGGCACGGTAGCGACATACCGAGCCGCCTTCGGCAGGCGACCTTCTGCCACGATCTCACGGAGCTTGCAGGCCGCCAGCCAACCATGCGGCGGCCAGCCCGTCCGCCCATAGAATTCTTGGATTCCCAGGGTATCGATCAGACTCTGCACGGTTTCCTCGTGGGCCAGATCGGTCCAGGCAACGGGGTCGCCCGCCGGTTGGAACCGATCATCCAGCAGCACAAAGCTGCCACCCTGGCCCGTTACACTGCACGCGATGCGGGTGGCGGTGAGATGGCCCCTGGCGGCCAGAGAATCCAAGGCTTGGGCAAAACGACCGCACCAATCGGTCTCGCTGCTCATCGACAACGTCAGGGCGTCCAACAGTTCGCCGTCTCGACCCAGCACAACCGCCTTGGTGTTGGTCGTTCCTATGTCCAGTCCGAGATAGACCATAACGTCGACCCAGCTAATGTTATCTCATAACACAGTTGAACAGATAATAACATTGGTCGCAACGCCGATCAAGGACAATCTCGGAAGTTGTCCCGGTGGTCGTGGAGATCGGACCGGCGGCCCAGTGACATTGGGCCAAGGTGATGCCACGGCCGCCTGCCTGATCGAGACCGGCCACGTTTGGGCAAAGATCCGGTGGCGAGATAGAGGAATCTCATGACCGTCAACGGAGCGACTCCGGGCCTGGTCATCGGCATCTTCCGGCCGGCAAAGACAACGTGGCCTTCGTCCTGACCCCCAACGCATTGCTTGGCAGCCCACCACCTGCCAATAAACGGTATGCCCAGGCGCCCCATTGGACGGCAACCTCGCAGAACCCGAAGGTCATCCTCTGGATTGGCCGACAGACCTTCAACAGATCCGGCCTTTGTCGTCATTTTTCGTGGCCAGCGACTATCACCTCTGCGAGATACAATGATGTCACACCCTCGACTTGGATCTTGACGATACGCCCAGTCTGGCCCCCTACCGCCAGTGTGGCAGACGGAGCCGGGCAGTTCTCGCGAAAGGAAGACCACACGATCCTGCCCTGATCGTCCATGATCGTAACTCGGTAGCGTTGTAGATTCTCTTGGGCCGTGTCGGTGCGATTGTACAGAGTCACGGCATCGATCACACAATCGCGTTCCAGGTCCACCTGCCACCACGGATTTTTCTCCTCATTCGTCATGGAGGTCTGCTCCATGAGACCGTTGCCCTCGAGGACGCCGTCAATCGCGATCTCGGCCCGTGGATAGGCGCGCTTGTCGCGGATGAAAGGAGCCGTGCTGGACTGCGTGGCGCTTCTCATGAAGGCCAGATTCGTCGAGACATCGTATTGGAAACCCCAGTTGTCCCCCGGCGTTCTCAGCGCGGCGGGTTTGTCCCACGCCGCAGCGATTTCGTCGAGGCGCTCGATGGCCGCCTCTTCGATGCGACCGGCCGCATTGGGTGACAGGTTTAGGATATAGACACCGTTGTGAGCGTTGTAGCTCTTCAGACGAGAACAGACGTATTCTACACTCTTGCCCACGCGATACTGCCTGTTGTTCCACCACCAGCCCCGCTCCAGGAAGTCAGAACCGGCTGCCGGACACCGATAGTCCGGATGATAGGGATAGAGTCGTCCGGCCGCATCCGCAAACGGAACATCCGCATGAGCCCGGTTCGATTCGTACGTATGATTGACAATCAAACAGTCCGGTTGAATGGCCTTGATAACGCGATAGAGTTTGGCGTAGGGGATGTCGTCGAAATTCGGAGTCGTGGGCCAGGTGGACCAGCCATCGAAGTTCATGTAGTCGATGGGGCCATAGTTGGTGAGCAACTCCGCAACCTGATTCTGTAGGAACGCGATTTCCTCGGCCGTGACCGCGCCGTTTTCCACGCCGTGGTGGTAATCCAGGATGGAATAGTAGAGGCCGATCTTCAAACCGGCCTTGCGAAAAGCGTCGGTAAAGGCCCTGACCACATCGGTTTTGACCGGCGAAGAGGCCACATCGTAATCCGTATACCGGCTGTCCCAAAGGCAGAAGCCACCATGGTGCTTGGTCGTCAGCCAGCCGCCGGCCATCTTGGCATCGATGCACACCCTGGCCCACTGATCGCAATCCAGGCCCGTGGGATTCCAGCGACTCACCGGATCGTCCCCGTGAGCCCGGCCGTGATACGTGTCGGAATCCAGATTCTTGAAGGTGCACATGTTGTAGTGGAAGTAGGCCTGATAGCGCGTGTTGGCGAAATCGAGCAGGACTTCCCTGGACAGCTCCTGGCCTGCGATGACCGAACTGAAAACCATGACAAGCACACCGATGAATACCCTGGGCATCTTTTATCTCCAAGCCAATGGATCCGCTTCGCTTACAGGTAGTTCTTTGCATGACGAGTCTGACAGTTCTCCGTGCTGTATCTCCAGTTGTTGATCAAGAACCAGAGTCTGGTTTATGCTTGTGGCAAAATCGCGCACACGATCGGCAGAGCGAACCTGGACGGGGCGCCCCAACAACGACCTGATTCTCACCTGCTGCAGGACTCCTTTTTTCCACACGATATCGACTTCAAAGCCCCCGCGGGCGCGCAGACCGGCAACCTGTCCGTCGGGCCAGGCCTTCGGCAGCGCCGGCAGAAGGATGATCCGGCCACGATAGCTCTGCATGAGCATCTCGCAGATGCCGGAAGGGGCGCCGAAATTGGAGTCGATCTGGAAAGGAGGGCAGGCACCAAAGAGATTGGCATAAGAACCACCGGGGCCCCCGTGTCCGGTGTAGTTGCTGAAACGAAAGACCTTCGTGATCATCTCATAGGCGTGCTCGGCGTCGCGCAGATGGGCCCACAGGTTGATCTTCCAGCCCAGAGACCAGCCCGTGCCCTCGTCGCCCCGTACCTCCAGACTCCTTCGAGCCGCCTTGACCAAGTCAGGCGTATCCTCGACATTGATCAGAGCCGAAGGAAAGAGCCCGTAGAGATGTGAGACATGACGATGGTGCAACCACTTGGGCTCGGAGTCCATATCCCAATCCTCGAGCCACTCCTGAAGTTGCCCTGCCCTGCCGATCTGCATGGGAGGCAGTTTGGCTCTCATCTCCTTGAGCCGGTCGCAGAACGCAGTGTCTATATCCAGGACCTCGCCGGCTGCCACACAGGCATCGAATAGGTCCATCAGCAATTGATTGTCCATTGTCGGTCCGGCGCAGATGCTGCGAGGCTCGTTGTCCCCAACCGCCGGATGCGCCATCTCCGGTGACAAAGACGGACACGTCACCAGCCATCCATGTTGGGGGTGCTCGACCAGGAAATCGACGAAGAACTCGGCGCAGCGCTTCATGACAGGATAGTATTCGCGCAGAAAGTCCCTATCGCCCGTATAGTCGTAGTGATCCCATACATGCATGCACAGCCAGGCACCTCCGGTGGGCCAGAGCCCCCAATGGGCTCCGTCGATGGGCCCGCAGGCGCGCCAGCCATCCGTGTTGTGGTGCAGAACCCAGCCGCCGGCTCCATAGTTCGTCTGCGCCACCTTCCGCCCGGAATCGGAAAGCTCCTGCACCATTTTCATCAGGGGTACATGGCATTCGGAGAGGTTGAGTTTCTCGGCGATCCAGTAGTTCATCTGGCAGTTGATATTGACCGTGTACTTGCTGCTCCAGGGAGGACTCAGACTTTCGTTCCAGATCCCCTGAAGCGTGGCCGGCTGATCGCCCGGCCGCGAGGATGAAATCAACAGATACCGCCCATATTGGAAAAACAGACTCACCAGTTCGTTGTCCCCGGTCTGTGCGAACGCCTTGAGACGCTGATCGGTTGGGAACGCGCCGAGCAAGGGATTCGCTCCCAGGTCCAGAGATACACGATTGAAAAGACCCTGGTAGTCCTGCGCGTGCCTGGCCTTGAGGTCCTCGTAGCCTTTGCCCTGCAAGGCTGCGAGATGATCTTCCACCCGTTGTCGAGGATCGCCACTGATGTCGCGATAGTTCACATAGCTGGTCGCCGCCAGGATCTTAATGACCACGCTGTCGGCTTTGCTCACTCTAATCCGATCGGACGAAACCGAAACCGTTCCGCCCGCCGCTTCGATGACGGTCTGGGCCATGAAACGAACCTGTCCCGTGACCCCCAAGGCGTCCTGGGCCCGACCTGTCAGGATCAGCCGATTGCCAATAGCCCGAACTTTCACCTCCTGAGGACTGGACATGGAAGCTGTGAAACCAATCGAACCGCGTCTGTGTGCAGTCAAACACATCACGATGGCCTGATCGGGATGGCTGGCAAAGATCTCCCGCTTGAAGTTGACACGATCGGCCTGATACTGGACTGTGACCAGCGCCTTGGACAGATCGAGTTCGCGGCGGTAGTTGCTCACCATGGGCGAATGGTCGAACGCCAAATTCATATCACCCAGGGTCTGATACGGCGCCTGGCCACGGGGTGTGGAGATCATCTCGGCGTCGGCCAGAGTAAAAGCCTCATCGTACCGTCCGGCAAATACAAGCTCTCGGACCCTGGGCAGGGCCTGCAAGGCCCGAGGATTGGACGGATCGTACGGGCCGCCCGCCCAGATCGTATCTTCGTTGAGCTGAATGCGTTCGGTCGGCGCGCCGCCGAAGACCATGGCGCCCAGCCGCCCATTGCCCACGGGCAAAGCCTCCACCCATTGGGTGGCAGGACGATCGTACCAAAGGCGCAGATTCTGTGGCTCGGCACCACTCCCATCGACCAAGAGCATCACACAGCCAATACAGCAGACAAACAGCAGTTTATGCGTCATCACGACCCCGTCAATTCGATTCAATGCCATCCCAGCGCTCCCCAACCGCCAGTGATACCAACCCCCGCCACGACTCGCTTATGGCTCAGACGCTCGCTCATGTCGTTACCACTGGGGCGGCAGGTATTGCTCGACATTTTCCTTGGTGATTATGCGCACCGGCAGGTAGCGAACCTCGGGAATCTCCCTGCCGCTGAACCACTCGGCGGCCAGCTGCATGGGGATAGCACCATCGGACTCAGCGGATTGATAGGTAATCGCGTGGAGCGTGCCGGCCTTGATGAAATCCATACCCACTTTGCTGTTGCCGGCCGAGACGCGAATAATGTCTTCCCGATTCGCGGTCCGTATCGCCTCGTTGATGCCAATCTGGGCACCGGAATCGTCGGCGCTGACGATGCCTTTGAGCTGCGGGCCGAAGCGAGTGATCCAGTCGGAGACCACCTGCATCGTCTTCTCCGCCTCGAGATCCGTGGTCTGTTTGGCCAGGAGGGTCATCTTGGGAGCGATCTGCTTCAACTCGGTAATGAAGGAATAGGTGCGCGAGAAGAACGGTGAGCCGCCCGGGTAGTGTTGATTGATGCAGTAGCCGCCTTCATAGTTCATCAGTTCGGCGAACTTGCGCGCCAGTTGGCGCATCTGGCCCCAATCGTCCGGACCCGTCCAGGCCAGGCAATAACGCAACGCTTCGCTGGAGGCGAGCATGTTGCTGGCGATGACGGGGATGCCGGCGTCGTTGAGACGTTTAATGAGGGGGGTGCAGGCCTGGGCATCCACCGGCGTCATGATGACGAGATCCGGCCTTTCATTGAGGGCCTGATCCACCTGCTGGGCCTGAATATTGACATCCATATTGGCCACCATCACCTTGAACCTGATGCCGTGAGCATCGGCGATCTTCTTAAGGCCGTTGAAGTAGGCGGTGTGGTACGGATGGTCGACCATCTTCAGGAGAATGACGTACTTGCCCCGGGGACCATCCCCGGGCGATTGGGGCAAATTGATCTTCTCCAGGTTCCAGCCGGCGTATTCCAGATCGTACCAGTGCCGGGCGTCATCTTCCGGGTAATCGTCGGGATTGTCAGGACGCGGCGGAATTTGCTTCGGTTCCGCCGGCAGGATCAGGGGCTGGCCATCACTGGCCTTCAACTGCAGCACATCGACGCCGCTCGACGGGACCTGCGTTGCTGGAGCGACGGCTACCGTTGTCGGCAGGCCGGTTCTGGCGGTGGCGATGAAGAACATGGCGAAGATCGCGACAATCGCCACGCAGCCGGTAACCGCAATGGCACAGATTGCGATCAATGTGTGATCCTTCTTGGACATAGACACGCTCCTATCTGGGGATGATGAGGAATCATCTGAGTGCATGGTTTCCAACAACTCGCACCGCTGACCCTTCGTGCGGTTCTTCAGAACCAGCACGTAGGCATCGAGAACGATCACACCCGCCAGGACGATGCCGCTGGCGATTTGACGAATCTCGTAGCCGGCGCCCAGGCAACTGAGTCCGTTGAACAGAGCGCTGAGGACCAACAGCGCCATCATGCTCTTGAAGACACTGCCGCGTCCCCCGGCCATGGAGGTGCCGCCGATGATGACGGCAGCCACCACAATCATGAGAGAATTGGCGCCCATGGTCGGCGGAGCTGAGTTGATCGTGATCGAGAACAGTGCGCCGGCCAGTCCCGCCAGCAGTCCCGAGAGCACAAAGGCAGCGACCGTGCAGACGTCGACAGGCAAACCGGCATGAAACGCGGTGGATTTGTTCCCGCCGATCATATAGAGCGCTCGTCCCCACGACGTGCGCTGGAGGAAAACCTCAAAGGCGATCACAATCGATACGGTGACAATAATCCTCGGACTGAGCACCCCAAGAACGGTCTGTTCCAGGAAGGTGCCCAGAGCAAACGTCCCGACAGTGAGCGTGCGTCCCCCGCTGAGACGAAAGACAAGCCCCTGAATGACGATCATGGTACCGAGCGTGGCAATGAAGGAGTTGACCCGGACTCTTGTCACCAGCAGACCATTAACCGCTCCTACAGCGGCTCCGGCGACCATCGCGGCCAGGACCGCGACCATCCAACCGGCTTGCGCTTGCAGGCCGATGGTGACCAGGCCTCCGAGAGTCACTACCGAGCCGACGGACAGATCGAGTTGTCCGCAGATCATCACGATCGTAAAACCCGTCGCCACTAGGGCGTAGAGGCTCGTGGCTTTGAAGATGGACATGACGTTATGAGTCGTCGTGAAGTTAGGAGCCGCCCAGGCCAGCATGGCGAAAACCACGGCCAGCATGAGATAGATGCGCTGGCGTGCCAGCAGGTGGCGTAGAGACGAGAAGGACATGCGATCATTCATCCTCTCGTCCCCCCCGCCGGGTGGCACAGGCCATTGCAGCCACGACGACGACGAACAAGAGGCCCTTAGCCATCATTTGATCGAAAGAGCCCCAACCGGCCAGGGTCATGATGTTGCCCAGCAAGCCCATCACCAGAACACCGCCCACGACACCGAATACCGTACCCACACCGCCCGTCAGGGCCACCCCTCCGATGACGACGGCGGTAACGGCGTTGAAGTCGTATCCCTGACCGTTGGTAAAGGTGCCTTGTTTGCTGAGCGAGGCCAGCAAGATCCCCGCCGTCGCGGTGGTGAAGGCGGAAATCAGAAAGCTTAACATAACCACGCGGCGCACGGCGACTCCACTGGTCGCAGCGACCTCATAAGCCGAACCGGTCAACTGAAGCTGATCGCCGAAACACGTGCACCGCGCCAGCAGATGAGCTACGCCGGCCAAACCCGCCAGCAACAACGTAATGCCCGGCACGCCCGCGGTCTCGAACCGTGACAACTGCACGAAAACGTCGCCGGCCCCTGTCGTGTAGTCGGGGTAGACTTGATTGCCCCCGGTGGACCAGCGCAGCAGACCGTCCAACATGAAATTCATCGCCAGGGTCCAGATGATAGGATTGAGGCGCAGATATCCAATGAGAAGACCGTTGATCAGTCCGACCAGCAAGCCCGCCCCCAAACCGCAGACCACGGACCCTGCGATACCAAGCCCCAGGGTGCTGACCGCGACCATGCCGGACAACGCCATGGTTGCCGGGATGGAAAGGTCGACGTAGTGCCCACTCTGAGTGACGAACATCAGACCGACTGCGACAATGCCCAGTAACGTGACAGGCCTGACGATGTTGAGCAGGTTCCCGGAGGTCAGAAAATCACGGGAAACCAGCGACCCGATCAGCAACAGTAGCAGCACGACAACATAGATCCCGGCGCCGCCCAGGAAACGGCGGACACGAAGCGCATCCGATCGTGAGATGACAGTTCCGGAGGCACCCTGGTCAGGCATGGAAGCGCACCTCCCGATCGGCATTCGCCGCCAGCAATATGGCGTTCTCCGAAAGCTCGGTCTTGCTCATCTCGCGAATGAAACGTCCTTTTCGCATGATCATCACACGATCGGAAAGGGTCGCCAACTCCGGTAGATCGGAGGAGATGAGCAAGACGCATTTGCCCCGATCGGCAAGCTGGGCGATCTTCTCGTGAATGACCTGCTTCGCTCCCACGTCGACGCCTCTGGTGGGCTCATCGAGAATAAGAACCTCGGGCGCTGTGGCCAGCCATTTGCCGAGAAGAACCTTCTGTTGGTTACCTCCGGAGAACTGAACCATCTGACGCTGGGGCTGGGCAGGCTGCAATTGCAGTTGGGCCGCCTGACGGGAAAACAACTCCCTCCGCTCGCGCCGCGAGAGCAATTGCCCACGCTTGGCATGTACGGCGTTGGCCGTGTTGGTCAGCGCCGAAAGCCTCAGCGCCAGCCCCTGGCGCTTTCTGTCTTCTGTCAAATAGGCGATGCCCTGTTTCATACAGGCGCGCATGGAGGTTGGCTCAATGTATCTGCCGTCGAGCATCATGTCGCCGCTATCGAGCGGATCGACGCCGCTGAGACATCGAGCCAATTCCGTCCGTCCGGCTCCGGCCAGACCCCCAATACCCAATATCTCACCAGCGCGAATGAAGAAACGTATGTCGTGGAAGAAGCCCGACCGAGTGAAATTGCGCACGCGGAAGCGTTTCCTGCCGGGTTCGCGCCGGCGCTCGATGCGGGCTTGACCAGCCGGCTGGCCGATCATCATCTCCACCAACGACCAAGGTTTGACCTCCTCGGCAGCGACCGTGGCAATCTTGCGGCCGTCGCGTAGGACGGTGATGCGATCGGCAATCTGATAGACCTCGGGCAAATGGTGGGAGACGTAGATGATGGTGACGCCTCGCTGTTTCAGGCGCTCGATGATCGCGAACAAACGGTTGGTCTCTGCCCGACTCAGGGCTGACGTCGGTTCGTCCATGACCAGAACAGCGGGGTTGTTGCCGAGGGCCCTGGCGATCTCCACGAGCTGGGCTTCGTGTTGACTGAGCATCTCCACGGCCTGCCGGGGATTGACGTCCAGACCCACCTGGTCCAAGCAGCGCCGCGCTTCAACAGCCATGGCGTTACCGTCGAGAAACACTCCTCTTCGTGGTAACCGTCCGACCAGAATATTCTCGGCGATGCTAAGCGGACCAGCCAGACTTAGCTCCTGATGGATCATCTCAATGCCATGAGCTTTGGCTTGTGCAGGAGAGGATATCCGCGCCACGCGACCATCGATCTCAATCGTCCCCGTATAATCGTCGAAGGAACCGGCAAGAATCTTCATGAGCGTCGATTTGCCCGCACCGTTTTCGCCCATGAGGGCGTGAACCTCCCCCCGGCGAATGGTCAAGTCCACACCATCAACCGCCAGCGTCCCGGGGTAGCTCTTGGTCACTGCTGATAGTCTCAGGATGTACGCTTCGGGCATGATCGACTCAGTCTAGATGAAAGACCTCTTCCATATCCGCCCACCACTCATCCGGCGCGCGATCGGCAAGAGGCTCCTGGCAGGGCTTGCACACCTCCCACCACTTCTGGGTGGTGGGATCGGCCGCCATCTTCGCCATATCGGCGTCAAAATCACTGCCGGCGTACTCCAGATAGCTGAACAGATAGGTCTTGCCGTCATCCAGTTTGCGCAGATAGATGGAGTAGTTCTCGATGTGACACTGCTTGATCATCGCGAGTACTTCCGGCCAGACATCGGCGTGCAGCCGTTTGTACTCCGCGACCTTCTCGTCTTTGACACCAATTACCCATCCGTAACGTTTCATGGCCTCACTTTCATTGCACTCGCGTCAATCCTTTGCCGATCACTTTCAGGACATAGGCATGCCCACCGGGCGCCTCTCCCGGCAACACCACGTTCAGCCCTGTATCACTCTGCTGCCATTGTAGCGCCATCGGAGAACAAAGCAATCGAATGCCCGTCACTTCACCGCGTTGAGGGGATAACGACCGAATCTTGAGCGATCGACTTGCCGGCCAGCCAAACGCGATGATATATAGCGCCGAGCCGTCCTTGGCCTGGGTGAAGCGGATATCCCCCGGGGCAAAACCATCGAAGTGCAGATCGGACAGGTGTCCCTCGGGAGTTTGCGTGGGGCCTTCCCCGAAAACCTTCCAGGGTCGCGTGCCATGGATCGCCTCTCCGTTGCGGCGCAGCCAGACGCCGATGCCGCGCAGGCGCTCCTCTTGCTCCATCGGAATACTGCCATCCGGATGGGGCGCAATGTTCAACAACATGCACCCGTTCTTACTGACGATGTCGACGAGATCGTGGATCAGACGGGTCGTCGAGTAATACTCCAGCTTCGGGCAGTAACTCCAGGAATTGCGGGCGATAGAAGTGTCGGTGAGCCAGGGTTCGGGGTGAATGTCCGGCATGCGGTTGCGCTCCAGATCGATCACTCCGGCACCCTGGGCCAGATCCTCGCCCTTGTAGTTGAGCACCACAGGCTGGTTGCGGGCCGCGGCCTGGTTGTAATAGTGCGCGGCCATCTCGATACGGTAAGGTTCGTCGAGAATCTCCATCCGGTTGTCGAACCAGATGAGATCGGGGTGATAGTTGTCGACGACTTCCCTGACCTTGTCTCGCCATGCGGCACAGAAGACGGTGTCGGGCCGCACGGTAGGATTCGCGAAATTCCACGCGCCGGCCGGTAGCGGCGGTCCATAGAGTCCACTGTAGCGCGGATCGAGGCAATCGGCCCCTTCTATGGGAGTGGCATACCAGCCCCATTTCCAATGATGGTGGAAGGAGGTCATAAACTTCAGCCCGTGTGACCGAATCGCCTTTTCCAGCTCGGCGGTGATGTCTCTCTTTGGTCCCTTGTCCACGGAGTCCCACTCGGTTAGCGCGCTGTCCCAGAAAGCGAACCCGTCACAATGCTCGGCCACCGGTCCGGCGAAACGCGCCCCGGCTGCGGCATACAGTGCGGCCCACGCGTCGGCGTCGAACTTCTCAGCCGTGAACTGAGGCACCAGCTCCTTGTAGCCAAACTCCGAGACCGGTCCATATGTGCGCACATGGAATTTATGAATAGGATGCTCCGGCTGATACATATGATGTGAATACCAATCCGTGGTCGTAGGGAACGGGGGCACACAATACGGGCCCCAATGAGCATAGATGCCAAACTTGGCATCGCGAAACCAATCGGGGCATTCATACCGTTGCAGCGATTCCCACGTATTCTCATAGACAGGTGGTTCCGGAGCTTGCGCCCCACCGGATCGCCCCGTCTCCGGCAAACCGGACACGGCTATAGCCACCACGACTCCTAACGCCTGCCACAACATGCCTTGGTCTCTTTTCACAAGCTCAACTCTTCAGTGCCTTACGGATGACAGACCTCATGTGCTCATGCCTCCGTATCATCCGCGCCCAATTGCAGCGGATACTGGCCACGCTCACGGACAAGGTTCACGATAAGATCGTACGTGTGCCCCGAGACGTGGCCGGAGACCGAATGATCCGACTGGAAGATCATCCCCCCGCCCTCGGCCGCTCGCAGCACGCGGAGCACTTCCTGGCGAACGGCTTCTTCGTCGCCGGTCTCCCAGATCTGGATATCGCTGCCGCCGCAGAAACCCATCTGGTGGCCGTATTGTCGGCGCAATTCCGTGACGTCCATACCGGCCTTGACCTCCAGGGGGTTGTAGCCGTCGATGCCCAACTCGATGAAGTCCTGGAAGATCTGCTGCACGTTGCCGCAGCCATGATAGATCACGAGCAGGTTGTTCTCATGAGCCAGTTCCACCATGGCCTTGACCCAAGGCTTGAAATACCGCCGCCAGTAATCCGGCGAGAAGAACATGCTGCTCTTGTAGGCGACGTCGCCCCAGATGACCAGGCCATCCAACAGACCCCGGCCTGCTTTGAGCTGGGCTTTGGTGCAATCCAGATAGAACTGACCGATGCGATTGATACACTCCCCCATGCGCTCGGGATACAGCCCCATCCACATGAAGGTATTCTCCTGGCCGATCAGGCGCGTCAGGCACTCCGAGCACTCGGTCATACTGCCGAACACCGGGAAGTCCGGATGAAGCCCCTTGACGGTCTCGATCCAGGCGGGACTGTTGCGCTCGAAGCCGTCACCGACCCCGGCAATCTGGTTGTCACCGGCCTCGAAGTACCGCCGCCGGTCGAAGGCACCGTCGAACTCAAACGCCTCGAGCTTCTCCAGGGTATCGGTCTCCCAGCCGATGAACTCGGGCATGGGATAGTCGAATTTCTTGCGCATGATCGCGCCGTATCCGGTCTTAACCACCACTTCCGCGTCTGTCTCCGAGAGGATCTCAAACGGACGAATGTGGGGATCCATATTGGGCACCGTTACGATCCAATCCAGGTCGTAGTGGTAGTAAGGATCCGCATCGTCGGGAAGCCCGAGTTCCCGGCGCCATCGTTCCTTGAAACTACCCCAGAAGAAATCGCTGATTGGCACACGATCCGGCTCCTGGTGGTTCAAGGCTTTGGTGATGCGCTCCAATTTGGCGCGGGTGTTCGCCGATCGGTCCGGTGCACTGGACTGAAGATTCACATCAAACATGCCCATAATCGTCCTCCTGAGCTAAATGCCCTGCGCCCTGATCTTCAGCACGAATGCGTGACTGCAGGGAGGTCTCCCAGGCAGGTTGACGGACAATCCCTGGGCATTGCGCGTCCAGGACAGCTTTCCGTCGTGGCCCAGCAAGTCAATTCGTTTGATTTCACCCAACAAGTCACTCGTATCCGGCAACGACCTGATACGTATAACACCGTCCGCAGGCCAATCCAAGACCGTTGCGTAAAGCGTGCCTCCCCGACAGGTGAAACGAATCTCCTCGCTGGTGGCCTCCTTGTTCTTGTGCTCGCTCAGATGCCCTTCGACGATCTCCATGGGCCCCTCGCCGAAGATCTTCCACGGCCGGGTTTCGTAGATCGCCTCGCCGTTGAGGTCCAGCCACTGGCCCATGTCCAGAAGACGTTCCTGGACCGGCGGTGGGATTTCGCCTTCGGCTGTGGGCGTGATATTGAGCAGGACGCAACCGTTCTTGCTGACCACGTCCACCAAAAAGTCGATCAAGCGGTTGGTGGTCTTGTAGCGCGGTTCCTGCACATGACACCACGCGCCCCAGTCGATGGAATCGTCCGTCAGCCAGGGGAAATCCTTGCCTTCGCTCATGCGCGACCGCTCCAGATCCAGGACGCCGGCGCCTTCGTGGAAATCCTGATGCTTGTAGGTAGCCACCACGTCACGGTTCCAGGAAGCAGCGCTGTTGTAGTAGTGGGCCAAAAAACCCCGGACGACCTGCTGGTCCAGAATGTGCAGCTTGTTGTCGAACCAGACCAGGTCCGGCCGGTACTTGTCCACCACTTCCGTCGCACGGGACAGCCAGCGCTGGGAGAACGCCGCGTTTGGCATCGGATCCGGATTCCGATCGGAACCACAGAAAGCCGAGCGCGGCGCCGGGGGACCATAGAACTCCGCATAGGCCGGATCGCCCGCATCGGTGTTCGGGTCCATGGTAGGATACCAGGCATAGAGCCATTGATGGTGCAGCGTCGCGATGAACTTCATGCCCTGCCTGCGGACGGCGTCACGCATCTCGCCCACGACGTCGCGTCTGGGACCCATCTTTGCGGCATTCCATTCGGTCAACGCGCTGTCCCACATGGCAAAACCGTCGGCGTGCTCGGCCACCGGACCGGCAAAGCGCGCGCCGGCCTTCTTGAACAGCGCCGCCCAGGCATCCGGATCGAACTTCTCGGCCTTGAACAGCGGGATGAAATCCTTGTAGCCGAACTCGTTGAGCGGACCATAGGTCTTGAGGTGGTACTCGTTGCATGCATGTCCCGGAACATACATGTAATGCGAATACCATTCCGTCTTATACGCGGGGACGGAATACGGGCCCCAGTGAAAATAAATCCCGAACTTGGCATCCCGAAACCACGTTGGGCATTCATGTCGCTGGAGAGACTGCCAATCTGCCTCATAACGTTGCTGCGCTGAACCGGAACAGCCGGCGGCTATACACGTCAACAGCACACAGGCGATAAGACTCTGCCTTTTCACTGTCTGCATCTCCTTCAGGCGAAAAACAGATTTCAGAATAAGCGCAACACACATCTTCAGCAACCCGCGGGCAGTCCCTGTCGCTCGGCAAAGTCCTCCGTGACTCTCGCTGCCATCTGCGACCACTCCCACAGACGCTGCGGCTGGTTGTGGACGGTCGAAAGATCTTTGGCGATAATCTCCACACAGCACCCTTGCAGCTTCGCCAGTGCCGCTTCGAGATCGGCTTGCGCCCGTGCCAGGTCCCAATCTCTCTCCGCGAAGATCGCCGGATTCGGTTTGTACGAGACCACGTATCGGCCACGCATCTGTTCGGCCGCGGTGTCGAGATCGGCCCAGGGACTGATGGAAATCTTGCGCAGGTTCGGGACACCTTCCAGAATATCCAGCTTATGGTGCAATGGCTCGCAACAGCCGTAGTAATTCAAGCCAAATCGCTCCATCCAGCGAATTTCATATTGCACCGCGAAGTCCGCGTGCATCTGCGGCGACACCTCCGAAAAGATCTGGGCGGCGGCGTTGCCCCACAAGTCCTCTGGTCGAACGCGCCGGCCGTCATAATCCGCCGCAGGCAGTTCGTCACTGTATCCATATGCGCCGGAGCCCACCCGGTGGTTGTCGTTGTTCAGGGACAGCACATTCAGTTCGATGTACTGATCCAGGCGGCACAGATACACCTCCACCAGTCGCGCCATAATATCATGCACCATCTGAGGACGCAGGACCAGATCCATCATCGCGTCCTGCACACCCCACCAGCGGATCAACTCGTCCCAGGGGGCGAACCACAAATGCGGCACGCCCCGCCTTCGGACGGGAATGATGTCGCCGACCGCGTCGCTGAGGGCGTGAAATCGAGCCTCCGTCGCTTCGAGGTCATGCGTGACCACCGGATCTTTGATTTTATTGATATCCTCAGGATTCTTGATCTGGGGGATGAAACCATGCGAATAAATCGTGCCTTCGTTGGTGTGTCGCTCTTCGCTGACCTCCTCGATCCCAAATCCTGTGTCACTGACCGCCATGGGGCACTCGATCCAATTCTCCACGACGTTGTCCAGAGGCATGTGGTCCCACTGGTAGATCTCTTTGCGAAGCTTCTGCTCAATGAAACGGGCGAACGGATGGTCGCACCGGCACCGTTCATAGATGCCAATCTCGTGCCAGGGACGTTCATTCATCCAGAGCATGGGCTTGACGACTTCCAGGCGATTCATTCGAGTCCACATGTCGCGCTTTCGCGCATGAATCGGCAGCGCCGCAATCTCGGCCTTTCTGGCTGCCAGCCGCTGCAGTACTTCCGTATCTTCTCTGCTGAACTCCAACGTATACCCTTCCGTCTAAGTCGTTTGGCGTTCGCCAGCATCCTCCAACTCACGTCACGAGCATGGACCTCGGAGGTTCCGCCCTCGAATGCGCAGCGCCCAAGCATGGCTGCAAGGACGTGTCTTCGGCAACTGGACCACCAGCCCGTCCGGGCCGTGTTCGTACGTAAGCCCTTCATTGCAGCCGAGCATCGTGACAGACGCCACGGCCGACGTCTCCGCAAGCGACCGTGCCAGTGACTTGATGGTGAGTCGATCGGTCTCGGGCCAGGCCATGAAGAAGGCGTAGACTTCCGCATCGCCTGTGGCCGTGAAGCGAATGTCCTGAGGCGTGTAAACGAGAGCGTCCTCTTTGAAGTGCCCGCCCTGGTAGGTCGTGGGACCTTCACCGGCAACGACCCAGGGTCGGGTACCGTACAACCCCTGCCCGTTGACCGACATCCACTGGCCCATCCCTTTCAAGAAGGCTTCTTCCTCTTCATCGATCGATCCGTTGGGATGAAGTGGAATATTCAGGAGGAGATTGCCGTTCTTACTGACGATATCGATGAGCATGTGGACGACCTGGGCAACCGTCTTGTAGCGGATACCCTCCCGATAGTACCATCCTCCGATACACGTGTCGGTTTGCCAGGGCAGATCGCGCAGGCTGTCGGCCCGGCCCCGCTCGATATCCTGAACGCAGGTCCCGTCGCGAAACCGGCCGTGCCCGGATCCCTCGGGCCACTTCTTAATACACATGGCCGCCTCGTTTGTCCCGCCGTGCCAGACGGAATTGGCGTTGTAGTAGTGGGCGACCAGCCGCCGGCCAATGAAGCCTTCATCGAAGGGATAACCGCCATCGAAATACATGAGGTCGGGCTGGTACTGATCGATGAGATCCTTGACCCGCAGGTACCACTGGTGTTTCCACAAAGCGGGCGGGTCAATCGGATAGCGCGGCGATTCCGCAAAGGGTGGGTGATACAGGCTCTGATAAGCAGGGTCGGCGCCGTCGTAGGGTCTCCCCTTCATGGGCCCCTTCTTGTCCGCCCCATGGCTGGTCTGGAGCCAACTGTAGCTGCGGGCCAGGTGGGTGGTGACGCCGAAACGAAGCTCGTGTTTCAGGGCCGCCTGGCGAAACTCACCCACCAAATCTCTGTGGGGCGGCTTCTCCACCGAATCCCACTGATGGTGCTTCGAATCCCACAGGTCGAAGTTGTCATGGTGAACAGCGAGGATGACCGCATACTTCGCCCCCGCTTGCTTATATAGGCCTACGAGCCTGTCGTAATCAAGATCCGCAGGATCGAATCTGGCGATCAGGTCCTTGTAGCCAAACTTTGAAGGATGCCCATACGTCTTGACATGATGCTCGTACTGCCGACTGCCCTCCCGGTACATATTCCTGGCGTACCAGTCTCCCTGAAGAGGGATGCACTGCGGGCCGATGATCGCCCAGATGCCGAACTTGGCGTCGCGGAACCATGCGGGGGCCTCGTAGCCCGCCAGCGATTCCCAGGTCGTGTCAAACCTCCCGGACTGCATGGGGTACGCCGACCAATCGGGTTCGCGGCTGCCCGCCAGCGCCGCGCCGCTTACCATCAGGATAAACGCGAAGAGATATCGTACCATGGTCAGAACGTCCTTTCGCAGGTGACGTGCGTCATCATCAAGTGCACCAAGATCATAGCATATTCCACAGATACCACAACACTCAGAGGCAGCTTGGAAACCCACTAATTCCAAGGCAAACCGGAGCATACAATCGACTCCTCCGGACTTCTTGACAGCCCTCGGTTGTCGGGCTCGGCAAGAGCAGTGACACACCGGTCAACCATCGTGGGCATTCTCTTCTGTTCATGACCCCGAGACTCCGTCACCAGGTCCACATCGTAAGAAGACTACCGCCGACTGGATGTTCGCTGCGGTTCGTAGACCCGCACGTCTTCCCGACGCGACTTCGGTTCGATGTGCCAGGTCACCAGCTCACCGCCCTTGACCTTGCCACTGACAACGGTGCGCCGAGCCAGGTGTAATTTGAAATCCGCGTCCCACTCCGCTGGCCAGGCCGGAAGCAACAGGATCTTGTCCCCTGCCTCCTGCACCAGCATGCGCTGCAGCGCCGTTGAGCCCGAGCCGAAGTGGTCGAAGTCCGGGCAGGAATCGGGACCTGCGCTGCCGTAGAGGGGGAAGCGGCACTGCGTCGACGCATGCCGAAACCGATGGACGAGTCCCTCTTTGGCCTCGGCCGCGTTGCCGGCATAGGCCCAATGAATCTGGTCCTGGGTCCAACACTTGTAGTTGAAAGCATTCTTGTGTGTCCGGTGCTGCATCGTCCATGCGACGATATCCTGGCTGCCCAGGCCCAAACCGAAGCGCGGGAAAGGGAACACGGGATAGAGCAGGCCATTTTCGCTGTTCTTCTTCATACTCCACGACCGGGCCGGGGCGATGGCGAGTCGTCCTTCGATCTCATGCAGAAAGACCTCCGGTATCTCCGCCCGGAAACGGCGCCACTGGGCTTGGTCGTCGGCCGACCCCGCCTTCATCGCGAGAAGCCCATCGAGGCAATGCTGAAGACCGGCCACATCCGGCGCCGGATTGACGGCAATCCACCAGGTCTCCAATACCATGGCCGGGTCCAGCCGAAGCTTCCCGTCGGCATCGCGCCGATAATGCTGGTCGAAGAACAGCAGAATCTCGCGGGCCAAGGGCACGAGCACCGTATCGCGAAAATGCACGTCCTGGGTGTACTTGACGTACTCAATCATCATCGCCACGGTTTCCAGACCACAGGTGAAATAGTAGCTGTGGTAATAGCCGTCGCCCTTGTTCTGCCCGGGCTCCGTCCTGGGCGGCTTGCCCGTCCGGCCGCAGTCACGCTCGGCGCCGGTCGGCTCGATGTTCTCGCGATAGTAGGCGCCTGCGTGTCCGAACCATGCTCTCGTGATAGCCTTGCGCACCGGAAGCAGGTTCCAGTAATAGTCGAAGAACGGTTTCATCAGGTCGGTGTCGCCACTCATCAGCAGCGGCCAGTAGAGCAGACGCTGATTCTGAAACGTAAACCGGCGGCCCCAGTCGCGCTCGTCCTCGTGCCCCAGCCACCGTCCGTCTTCGAGTTGAACGGCGTGGTGCCTCGGTTTCCTGGCCGAATACAGCGGCTGGGTGAACAGCCCCCCGTTGAACTTGGTCTGGATGCGCCCGCGACTCTGGCAGGCCATGAGAAAGCGGAAGACATTGTAGCTCTGCGCCACCAGGGCTCCGCCGTCGGCCTCCGTACGTCTGCCGGAAGAGGCCTCGCCGGTAAGTTTCTCTCGTTCCTCGGCGGGCACGGTATGGTCCGAAACGACAATCCAACTGCGATCCCAAAACGCCGACCACCAGCGGCAGTGGGCCTCCCAATCCTGATTCACATCGATCGGACGCGCGGCCCGGTCCTCAATGGCCGTGATCCAGTCGGATACGTCGGGGGTCTGCTTGGCCAGGGCATGAAGGCGGATATCGAAGGTTTTGCCAGTCCCGCTCAGCGTTCCATCCTCCAGCGCCAGATCGGGGCTTTCCAGCAGGTGGCCAAAGGTGTTGAAGCGGTAAGGATCGGGGTGTTGGCCGATCATATGTTCGACATCGTAGTACCGCATGTCTTCCGCAAAGACGCTGCGGTCTCCGACAGCGTAGTACCAGAGAATCCGGCCGTTCCGTTCCAGCCGCACGTCCTGAGTGACTTCGTCAATCGGCGCTCTGGACGTATTGTGTTTGCAGTCGTCGATGCGTTTCCAGAACTCCGGGGCAACTCTTACAGCAATCGGGTTGGGGGAATGGATCTGAATATGATAGACAGGCCGATTGGCATCGGCCCAGATGCGCAGGCGGACATCATCGGCATCGATGCGAATGGATCCGGTTTCCACGTCAAGCCTCTGCCTGAACGACTTGCCCGAGACAAAGGGATTGGGGTCAAGGATGACGCGTACCCGCCCCGTCTTGAACAGGTCTCCGTTGTAGCTGAAGGCATCGTTCTTGGACAGCAGCATGTAGAAATCGCCGTCCTGGATCGCATACACGCCTGCCGCGATGTCACCGTTGCCCAGCGGCATCTGTCCCGTGTGATCTCGCGAGGGGCTTTCCCAAACGACGCTGTAACGTCCCATGGACGGCGCGGCCACGCCGGCGTTCATTCCGGTATTCGGCGCCAATGCCACCAGCAGAGATATCCACAGTCCCACTCGCAATGTCCGCTTCGTTTCCATCAGTTCGTTTCCCTTCCGCCAAGTCCGTGCTCCGACGAGTGTGCACCACACCGCTAATGCCTCTGCTGCAATTCAAACCCGTTGAGCCAAATCCCTCTTTCACCTTCGGTGTCGGTAATGTGAACGCTTGTCGGGTATCCTTCCCGCACAGTGAAGTCCACGATTGCCACCCCGGGACCGCTATCGGGCAAGTCCTGGCCCGCTGTGACAGCTACCGGTACGGTTGCGTCGTCTACGCAAACCGCCAGCGTTTGCGCCACGGGAATTTGGTGGATCTTCAGCGTCTTGAGACGCTCCCGGTTGGGGTCCATCGAGTTGGTGTTGGACCGGGGAGCATGGTGATAGGTCTTGAGCCGATAGCGTCCCGCCGGCAAATCGGCGAACTCCAGGATCAGTCCCTCCGAATCGACCCCGCACACGCCTTCCCCCATGACGAACCCCAGGTAGCCCTTGACGTTCATTTCCCCGAGCCACCGGGTGATACCGTCCGTCGAGCCCGTGCGTAGCGTTGCACGGAAGCCACCCATGTCAGACAAATCCAGCATCGCCGTTTCATTGTTCTCCCCGTACCAAGGCGTCCAGCCGAACTGGACGAGTTGGCCTCGCTCTCCCATATCGACGCGCACGCGTTCCAGATCGTGGATTGGCTGTGCCAGAACGGCCGTGCAGTCGCTATCGAAGGGCACGCTGGTCACAGACGCTTCGGCGGGCTGGAGGCCGGGCGCCTCGGCGCGCACGATGATCCGGCCCGGCTGTGTCTCGGCCCTTATCAAGGCGGGGGCAACGCCATGACGTACAGGCCGGATAGGATTTGCATCAGGCAGTATCGTATCACCAACAACACGGGCTGGACCGCGCACGCTGAAGGTCACCTCGGTCTCTGCATCTCGCAGGATCGTGCCATGCTTGTCTACGGTATACGCATAAGCCACCACAATGTCGCTGCCGTCGGCGGTAAGCTGGCGACCTTCCATGTCCAGATGAAGGCGCAGGGCCACCGGCTCCTCGGGTGTGCAAACGCGATCAGTGGCTCTGACCTGGCCACCCATCAAGCCCAAGGCCACCAACTCGCCTTCCTGGTAGTCGTCGATCTCGAATACGAATTCCGGGCTGCGGAGATGAACCTGGCCCGGATCGTCGGTCGGCCGCTGCTTCCCCAGAACCCTGTCGTTGAGCCGCAGTTCGACCTCTTCGCAATTGCTGTAGACACGCAAGCGCTCAATCCCTGCTTGCCAACTATCCCCGATGACCACGATCGGATCTTCCGTCATCTCCGTTCGATACCATTGCAGAGCAGGGCTCGGAGTACGGAAGCCGTCCATCATGCCGCTGCGCATGCGGTTGTCCCTGTCAGGACCCAGGTGGAAGGTATAGTACGCGTGCGCCGTCCAGGAGGTCAGCCCGATGCGCAGCGGATCACCTTTGTATTTCGACACCGCGCGCGGCCCTCGACCACCCTCCATCGCAAACAGGTATTCTTCTCCCGACCAATCCTTGATTCCACCATAATCCATGTTGGTGAACAGATCGCACACACCCGAGCTCTGCAATCCGGTCCACTCGCTGTTGTTGGAGGCGGTCCAGCGCGTGGGATCCTCCTGCTTGACGGCGTAATGCAGCCGCGGCACAGAACCACGGTGGTTGATCCCGGCGCCCCAAATGACAACCGAAGGATGGTTGCGATGATTGCGAACCATCCGTCGGGCCGCCCGTTCGAGGTTGTCGAACCAGGCATCATTGCCCATACCGATCCAGGTGGGTGGCTCTTCGTAAACGAGGATGCCGAGCCGATCGCAGGCCTCCAGCAGCGCATTGTCCTGGGGGTAGTGGGCCGTGCGCACCGTGTTGAAGCCAAGCTGCTTGAACTGCCACATATCCTTGAAATGCAGCGCGTTGGGCACGGCGTCACCGATATAGGGATAGTGCTGATGCCGGTTGGCGCCGATCATCTTCAAGGGCTTGCCGTTCAAGAGAAACCCATCATGCTTGTTCAATTCGATCGAGCGAATGCCGAGCGGGTTCTCCATGCAGTCGACAGCCTGGTCTCCATCGCAAATCACGGTATTGACGCGGTACAGATAGGGGTCGTCACAAGACCATAGATGAAGGTCTTCTTCGATCCCCCCGCACTGGTTGAACGTGTAATCGGCTCCGGGCAACACCGTCGCGTGGTCTTCCAAACGCAGAACCACCAGCCCCTCGTGGTCGATCACGCGCGTCAGAATACGGCACGGACGCGCTTGCTCACGTTCGTTCCGCACGGTCGTGCGCACGGCCACAGTCGCGTTGCCGTTGAGCGGGTCCACGCTCGGGGTGGTGACAAACACACCGGCATAGAAAGCCTCCCAGGGAAAGGTTACATGGAGAGACGCCGTCTCGACCAGGTAGACGTCACGATACAGACCGCTGAATTTGACGTAGTCAAAGGGTCCCGGATCGGGAGGGATATCGTCGCGCCGACGATTGTCCAGGCGCAAGGCCACAACATTCGTGCCCGGGCGAACGTGCCCCGTAATGTCAAAGTGAAACGGCGTGTACCCCCCGATGGCATGCTGCGCAACATGCCGGCCGTTGACCCAAACGTCCGTGACTTGATGGGCCCCTTCGAACTCCAGAAAGACCTTGCCGGGGTCCGCGGAGACCTCGATCGAACGACGATACCAGGCAATATCGCGATGAAACGTCGGCTGCGTCTTGTCGTCCCGGCAGTAATCCAGCGCCAGCGACGTCAGTTCCAGCGTGTGCGGGACGCTGACGGTTTCCCAGGTGGAGTCGTCGAAATCGACGGCCTCGGCCCCGGTTCGATCCCCCCGGTGATATCGCCAACCGACGTTGATGCAGTGCCTGCCCCGAAGGGTCTCAGGATAGCCGTGCGGCAGGCCGCGACCCCCTGCGACATTCGTAACGGCTGTTAGCAGCACAAACAGAAAACGTGAGCACGTGGTCATTGGCGATCTCCCATCGCGTTGTGCCGCTGTAGTTCTTTTGTACGATGGCGGCGTGACCTTACCCGGCGCCGCCATCTCATGGCACAATCTTCAGGGTATACGCGAAATCGCAAGGTCTTGCGGCGGGCAACGTCACGCTTAGCCCCTGCTCGTCGCGCCGGCTCTCCAGCGGACCGCGGTGGCCCAGCAGTGTCACAGCACCGATCCGGTCCAGCCCTTTGCCGGTGGCCAGAGAGCGGATATGGACCACCCCGCTTTCGGCCGGCCAGCCCAGGATAATCGCATAGATAGCTCGACCGTCTTTGGAGCGGGTGAAACGAATGTCATCGGCGGTGAAGTCTTTCCGTTTCTTCTCGGCAAACGTCCCTTCCATGACTTCGGTGGGACCTTCGCCGAAGACATCCCACGGACGCGTCCCGTAGATGGCTTCGCCATTGACCCTCAGCCACTGCCCCATCTCCCGAAGCATGCGCTGTTCTTCCAGCGGGATCGTGCCATCCGACTTGGGACCGATATTGAGCAGCATGCATCCGTTCTTACTGACGATGTCGACCAGATCGTCGATCAGAGAATTGACCGTCTTGTATTGATGGTTTGTGACATACCCCCACGAGGTCTTGGAAACAGAGGTGTCCGTTTGCCAGAACAAGTCGCGTTTGGCGGCCAATTGGCCCCGCTCGATGTCCAGCACACCGGCCGTATCGGGGAAGGATTCGCCGCCATGTTTCTTGTAGTTGATGGCGACGCCTTTGTCCCACTGGGCCCCGCGGTTGTAATAGTACGCAGAGAAGGTCTTCAGATACGGGTGGACCGGCGGCTGAGCGATCCACCAGTCAAACCAGATCACTTGCGGCTCATACTTGTCCACCAGCTCACAGCAGCGCAAGAGCCAATCGGTCAGGAAGGCCTCGTCGGGCGGGGTCTTGCCGTCCTCCGACTCCTTGCGGTCGCGGGCGGGACCATACAGGCCGCGATAGCGTTCATCCGTGACGTCAGATTCGATCTTACGTCCCTCGCCGTAGAACCACCAGTTCTCCACCCGATGGCTCGAGAGACCAAAAGTCAGCCCTTCGGCGCGAATCGCCTTGGCCAACTCACCGATCACGTCCCGCTTGGGCCCCTTCTTGGCGGCATTCCACTCGGTGTAATCGGAGTCGTACATCGGGAATCCATCATGGTGCTCGGCGACCGGAATGACGTACTTGGCCCCGGCCTCTTTGAACAGCCGCGCCCAGGCGACGGGATCGAACTTCTCCGCTTTGAACATCGGAATGAAATCCTTGTAACCAAATTCCGAGGGCGGGCCATAGGTCTTCACATGATGCTCGTGAATGCCCCGCCGGCTCTTGTCGCCATTGTACATCTCGCGCGGGTACCATTCGTTCCCATAGGCCGGGACCGAATAGGCGCCCCAATGAATGAAGATGCCGAACTTGGCGTCTTGATACCACTGAGGCACCTGGAATTGCGCCAGCGATTCCCAGGTGGGGCGAAACGGCCCCGCCGCGGCAATTCGATCGATAGACTTGCGGGTTTTTTCCACGTTGGCCTCGGCCGCCTGCAGCGGCGTGGCCGCGAGCCCAACTGCGCACACCAATGTCAGGACACACCGACCGATCAGCCCATTTCCCTTTGCTCGCATCGTGATACTCCTTCCATCTGAGGTCTGCTCTCGTTGCCTGCCGATTCTTGACGTTACACAAGTAACCAGGATCAGTTTACCCCGCGAAACACACAAACACGAATGCACAATCCTGATCTCCCCATGACCATTATTGACTTCGGCGGCCGAGATACGCCGCGCTGTGCGGAAGCAACACGAACGTGGCCCCGCCGAGACCACCGCCCGTCGCAATGGTCCCCACACGCCACGCGCTGCTGGCCTCGATCCTCCTGTTCCAACCGGAAGTCATCCAGGGCCCTTCCGCTCTCACGCGTCTTGAGCCCGAGTGAGGGTCCACACTTTACGAGGAACCTGCGAAGCTTCGGCCTCCTGGGCTGCCGATTCTGAAGGAATAGGCATGCTCGCAGGGCTTCTCAGCAGGCAAATCGACCGTCAAACCTCGGTCGGTCTGCCGCCAGGTGAGTTTCTCGTCACAGCCGAGAAGGCGCACGTCGGCAACCGGGTCGATGCCCTTTGCCAATGATCGGATAGTCAGTTTTCCACCGACAGGCCAAACAGCAGTGATGGCATAAAGCACATCCCCTGTCTTGCTCCGGGTGAATCGAAATTCGCCTTCCTTGGCTCTCTTCCAGGGCCGCGTGGCGAAAATGGCCTCGCCATTGACGTTGAGCCAGGCGCCGATCTCTTCGACGATCTTACGTTGTCTTACGTCGATGGTTCCATCGCCCTTTGGCGCGACATTCAGCAGCATGTTGCCGTTATGGGCGACAATGTTGATCAGCGTGCGCACGCTTCTGTCAGACGAACGATATCTGTCATTGTCGCGGTAGTGCCAACTGCCCAGCGAGGTGTCGGTCTGCCACGGATGCGTAAAGGGCCTGTCCGGATCCTTCATCTCGAAGTCGTTGACCACCGCGCTCGACAACATCTCTTCCATCAATGGCGTGGCGGCCACATGTTTGATGTTCAGCACGGCCTCCATGCACCCCTGGTTCCACATCAAGCTCGAGTTGTAATAGTGGGCCGCGATCTGAGTGATCAGGTCGGGCATACCGAGCACAGCGTTGAGACGGAGGGACTCGTTCTTGTCGAGCAGATGATAGACCGCATCATCGAAGTAAAGCAGGTCCGGATGGTATTTCTCGAGCAGGTCGCTGACGCGCAGCAGGAACTGCTGGACAAATTCCGGGCACGGCGTGTTCTCCTGATGCACCGGGCCGTAAAGGTCGCGCGGGTCCAGGCCCTCCCAGGCGGTTCCCACACCGTCGGCTTTCGTCACCACGGCACCGTCATACGGCACACCCGCCTTGGGACCTTCCCGATCGCATCCGTACCAGGCAGGCATGAAGGTGTTCCAACAACGGTACGGCGTGTTGTGGAAGGTGACACCGAACCGCAGGCCGTGCTTCCGCGCCGCGTCGGCCCACATGCGGCACAGGTCCTTCTTGGGCCCGATGTTCACGCTGTTCCACGGCTGATATTTGGAGTTCCATGAATCGAAATTGTCGTGATGGTTCACCATAAAAGCAAAATACTTGGCGCCGGCCCCCTTGTAGAGCTCGATCAAATCCTCCGGATCGAAGTGCTCCGCTTTCCACTCGCACATCAGGTCTTTGGCACCGTGCTTGGACGGGTGTCCATACCTCCGCAGGTGATGTTCGTACTGCGGATGGCCTTGGAGGTACATGCTGCGCGTATACCAATCGCCGGCCTGGGCCTGAGACTGTGGGCCCCAATGGGCCCAGATGCCGAACTTGGCATCGCGAAACCACTCGGGACACGTGTAGTACTTCCGCAGCGAATCCCAATTCGCAGCGAAGGGCCCGTCGGCCATCACAAACTTGGGCATGGGCACACTGGGCCAGGAGGCCTGGCCTGCGATGGCAGAATGGTCCGATGCGGTGGCCGGCTCTGCCCCCACCCTGGTCTTGCTGCGCATGAATCCACCGGCGGTTGCAGCGGCAACCGTACTTTTCAAGAACACTCTCCGTTTCATAGTCTACCCCGTCCACCTCATGGATGCCAAAACACATACCTCTAACAAACGCGTTGCTGAAACAACTGCATGTCAACAGTATGGCGATGGCCGCGAACGCATCCCTGTCGAACACGCGGGATCAACAGGCCTAGGCCGAAGGGGCAGCCCTTTCAAGGCATTCGCTGCCTTTCAGCCATTTGTACATCACGGGGGCATCAACATAGCCCTGCACCGGATGATGGAATGCCATAGACAATCGCCCAACGATTTCAAATTCAAACTTCTGCCACAGCCGTACGGCCACCTCGTTGGTGGATGCCACGAAATTGAACCGCATGGCTTCTCTGACGTGCACGGGGCACTCCTGAAACACGGAACCGGGTCAGTCCAGCGCCACCGTCATTTGACAACCGGTGTTTGTTCACCATTTCTGTTCGGCCTCGACCAGCTTCCGCATATCGCCGTCGAAGGCAACACCATCAAACGGGACCACCACGATCTTGCTGCCGTGGTTGTCGTTGGCGAGATCCCGGCCCTTATGCACGTCGAGGACGGAGAAGATGAAATGGGTGACGTGCCCATCCTCGACATAGGCGGTCGGGCGCTCGATGAATTCCCAATCGTTCACTGTGCCGTCCGTGTACCGGAATATCTTGGTTTCATCCTTCTTGAAGGCAATACCCCGATAGGTCCAGTTGTGAATTCCGTCCTGAGACGTGAAATGATGGGAGGTCTTGCTGGGCCAATGGTTATAGACGATGTGATACATGCCGCCGCTGTACCAGACGGTTGGGTCCTCATTCCTCTCTTGCGGCAGCTCGGGATAGTTCTTGTATACCCTGTCGCTCATGATCTTGTAGGGGCCGAGTATCTCATCGTCGCTGATCATCACAGCCGTCGATCGGGCCACAATCATATAGCGGCCATCCGGACGCAACAGGATCTTTACGTTCGCCATATTGCCTTTGCCGCCCTGGTAGGCGGCCAGGCCCGGATGAAACCCGCTGGGATTCACCTTGATCTGCCCCAGATGTCTGAACGGGCCGTCAGGCGAATCAGACACGAATACATCCCCTGGAGTGATTTCACTGCTGACCGCCGCATAGCGTCCATCCCGCAGGCGCAAGCCCATCACATTGTGCCCCACACCCTCCTGCCAATCGGGCCAGAGCAAGCCCTTATCCTCATACGGACCCATGATGTTCTCACTTACGGCATGAATGCCTTTGGAGTTCTGCTTCCAACCCGTGCTATGCGGGAAGGACTGACTCCAGCGGCTGGCGTACATGTGATAGCGACCTTCATCATCCTCGACGATGCGCCCGTCCCAGTAGCACCATTCGTTCAAGTCGGGATCTTCCAGGCCGTTTCTGATGTCCCGCGGCAGCACATTGTCGTTGCCCCAGATCCCTGCCGAAACCAGTGGTCCCTGCGGCTTCATCGGCAGGAAGTAGTCAACCAGGCTCTTTGCCGGCAGACCTCTTTCACTGGCGTATCCGGTAGCTGAGCCAAGACCGGCAAGCAGAGCCAACACAAGAACTCTGCCAAATATCATGTTGCATCCTTTCCGTCATCCCAAACGCTCGGGGGCAGACACCCCGGCGATCGGCTCTGCAGTGTTGGTCTTTGTTGAGGCCGTATGCGGTCCACACCCTATTTGCGTTGCCACACCCTGATGTATTCGATCTCGAAATCGACGGGCAGATCTTTCTCATCGGGGAACCCTTCCCAATAGAACGTCTCGGAATCCACCCAAATCATCAGTGGCTGGGTCAAAATCCATGCCTTGCCCATCTCGGCGCGAGTGATGGCTTTCACCAATTGGCCATCGGCATAGAACTTCAGACCATTTCCGCTCCATTCACAGCCATATACATGGAAGTCGTCGGCCACGCGCCAGTCCAGTTCAACGGAGTCCTTCCACACATTGGCCTGGCCATCTCCGGTCGACCAGTCGTGCGTGGCAAACGGATACCGTTTGTCTTTGTCGCCACGCTTCGAGTCGCCCACGAATTCGAAGACGTCCAGCTCCGAGCCTTTGCCCGTGGCCCAGAAAGAACTGGTAATCGCAGCGTCGGCTGCTTTGCATTTGATTTCCATGTAGCCGTAGAGAAAGGTCTCCCTGCTCAGAACGGCACCCGTGGTGTACGTCTCGTAGGGAGATTTGTACTTGGGGTTCACCTTGCTCGAGAACGCGAAATCCGGTTCCCATTTCGTCGTGATGTGGAGTTTGCCGTTTTCCACCCGGACGTTGTTGGCCGAAAACTGAGAAGGCGCTCTGCCGACCCAACGCTTGTACTGCCCGTCGGTCCCTTCGACATACCACTTATCAGGATCGAGTCGATCTCCTTCGAACTCATCGCTCATATCGGCTCTCAGGACCCAACCGCCAGCGTTTGAAGGATCCGACGCCGGACAGACCCCTGCGACTCGAGCCTCGTACCCCCAGACAACGGGCATCCAGACCGTCATTTCGCTTGGGCCCCGGTTACACCAAGCGTAATAGGGAACGAACGTCGTTTCCACCGACCTCCAGTCTGGTTTCGTCAGCGTGTGATACATGCCCTGCATTTGGCTTGAACGCAAGAGCACATTCCCGCTCAGCGTTGTCAGCCCACCCAAAAATCCCGGCCGATACCGGGCCTTCAATTTTACGTCGGCGGGAAGGTAGGCATCCAGCACGCTCGTGTTGGCGGGCAGATCGGGTGTCTCGAGGCAGTACACGACGGGACCGCGCTTGAGCGCCGCGTGGTTCCGCACCTCTTCGATGCGAGGATGGCCTTCGATCAACCTGATGTCCATCGGCATATCCAACGTAACGGCATCGCCCGATTTCCAGCGCCGCTCGATGCGAGCATAGGTTCCCGCTATCGCCTCGACATCAGCCGCCTTGCCATTCAAGAAGATCTTCGTTCCTTCCGCCCATTCGGGAACGCGCAACAGCACTTCGAACGGCTCTTCCTTGCAGGATTCGATGGTGATGTTCACGTGGCCTTGCCACGGATATTGCGTCTCCTGGGTCAGGTGGATTCTGGAGCCATCCAGCAGGTGCGTGTCCAGTCGGTTCCCGCCGTAGAGATTCACAGCGACGCCGTTCTCTGACAGGCTGTACGCCCATCCGGACAGTTTCGCGATCGTACGCACAAGGTTCGGCGGACAGCAGAAACACTCAAGGTACGGCTGACGCGTCGGTGTCTCCGTCACCAGCTTGGAGTAGTCCCGCGCCCCCTGGAGCACCCGCAGGGGATTGGAGTAGATGTAGAGCGTTCCGTCCACGCTGATTCCCGAGAGCGCACTGTTGTACATGACCAGTTCGATGATGTCGGCATACTTCGCTTGGCCGTGGATGCCCAGCATCCGGTAGCTGAACATGGCATTGCAGATATTCGCACAGGTCTCGTTGTAGGCCGTCAAGTTAGGCATCATGTACTCGTCGATAAACGCCTCATGGACGAAATCGACCCGGCTGGATGAGCCGTGGTGCGCCTGCCCGCAGGCGCCGGTGACGTACATCTTCTTCTGCACCACGTTGTCCCAGAGCCGATCCAGTGCATCGATCAATGCCTGCTCCCCGGTCTCGGCATAGACGTCGGCCGCCCCGGCGTAGAAGTAGAGGGCCAGCACCGCGTGCCCCACCGCCTCCGTCTCCTCGCGCAAAGGTATCCTTTCCTGGACCATGTCGCCGATCGCCTTGGTCCATACGGTGGGATGGGGTTCAGCCCTTGATCTTCCCCTCATGTTGATGAAGATCTCCGCGAGTTGCAGATAGCGCCGGTCTTTGGTCGTGCGGTACAGTTCGACCAGCCCCATGATCTGCGTCTGATTGAACCCGAACCGCGCCAACTCCTGCGGCTGTGGGCTAAACATTCGGTACAGATAGTCCGCGTGCTTGACGGCAATATCCAGGAAGCTCCGTTGCCCGGTAATCCGATGGTGGATGCAGGCGGCCGTCAACAGGTGCCCGCTGTTGTAGAGCTCGTGATTCTGCCGGTTGGACCAGCGTTCTGCGTCGGTGAGAGTGATCTGGGTGGAAAGGTAGCCGTCCTCTTCTTGCGCCCGCCCGATCACTGCGATGATCTCATCCAGTTCCTCGCGAATCCTCGGATCTTTGTTGACGGCATAGACATACGTAGCGGCCTCCATCCACTTGTAGAAGTCACCATCATGCCACCGCATGCCCTGATGCTCTCCCTGTTTGAGGCCCGCCGCGATTTTGAAGTTGTTGTAGGCATGGCCCACGTCTCCCTTCAAAATCCTTCCCATGTGCGGCACCATCACCTCTTCACACAGTCTGAACTTGTCCGCCCAGAAACCCGAAGTCCACTGGCAATCCCCGATGTTGATACTCTTGAGTCTCACGTGGGGACTTCGGACGCTATTGATGATGCCCCGCTCTTGGGCATGAGACAGATTCAGGAAGAGGATACTACAGAAGATAACGGCCCATCGCTCCATCACAAGAGTCCCTTCATGAATCAGATCGTGTTGAACGGGGGAGCGATTTAGATGTGATCGTTCCCTCGGTCTGGATATCGACAAACCGGAACATGCCGCAGGCCACGTCGATGTCATCAACGCCAACCCAACGCTCTCACTCATCTCCCTGAATATGGTGCGCGCGAATCGTGGTCACGTGCTCACACCATGGCTATTTCAGACTCCAACACGTACCCCAGTTTAGTATATTCGACGACGAGGGATGCCAAACATGGCAAATCCTGGTCTGTGCATGACGATTATTGACCCGATTACCCCCGCGCGGTGCACGTCTGGACACGGTCCACCAGGACGCATCTCTCTTTGACACGACTTGCCGCGTGTGGAAATCGTGCCCGGCGATCGGCCATCACCGGCCCAGGCACGCCGCAAGCGAGAAGGACAGCCGGATCGTTGTCTTCGGCACAGTTAGCACCCTTTGCGATAGCCATGTTGGCCAATGTCGCCGTAAAAATCGTTGAAATCAAACCGCGTACTACCCTATTTTGGAAAGGCTAACGTGAGGTCTTTGCCGCTCACCCAAATATGTCAGTTGAATCCAGATTGAGAAGAGGTGTCTCCATGAAACGTATCTGCCTCCTGATTCTATCGATATTCCTCATCTCACCGGTCTCAGCCTATGCAAAAAAGCAAGTGTTTCCCTATGAGATGCCGCGCGAGAAGCCGGACGTGCCGCTGAGCAAGGCCATGGAGCGAGCCTACACGGCCTACAGTGCGCCGACCACGTGGTGGAATGAATTGTTTTCGAAGTTCCGGTATACGGCACTAGAGAGATTGGATTACCACGACGGAGACGGCACAATCTCGCGCCGCGACCCGACCAAAGTGATCAAAGCCAATGGCAAGTACTATGTCTGGTACACCCATCGCCACACGGAGACGCCGCCCCGCGGCGCGCAGCACGGAACGGATACGATTCCGTCCACCGACTGGGACCTGGCGGAAATATGGTATGCGACCAGTCAGGACGGTTTCGTGTGGGAAGAGCAAGGCGTTGCCGTACCGCGTCCTCCCAAACCTCTGGTGGGCTGGCGGTCGGTCTCCACACCCGACGTTCTCGTCTGGAAAGGCAAGTACTATCTCTACTACCAGGGATTTCTGGAAATGTCGGGCAAGCGCGGCGACGACTGCCCCGTAACGGTATCCGTGGCCGATTCCCCGGACGGTCCCTGGAAGCCGACACACAGAATCGTGATCCCCAACGGCCCGCCGGGCGCGTGGGACCAGTACTCCATCCACGATCCATATCCGCTGGTCTATCGCGGCAAGATCTATCTCTACTACAAATCCGATTTCAACGGACAGCAGCATATCCGCGCGCAGGGATTGGCCATTGCAGAAGATCCGTTGGGCCCCTTCGAAAAGTGCCCTCTCAACCCGGTGCTCAATTCCGGCCATGAAACCGGACTGTTTCCGTTCAAAGGCGGGATCGCGGCACTGGCGATCCGGCACGGTAACGAACACAACACGATCCAGTTCGCACCGGATGGGATCAACTTCTCTGTGGCCTCGAGCGTCAGCCTGATGCCGATCGCGCCAGGACCCTATGTCCCGGACGCGTTCACCAACACCTCGGACGGACGTGGCATCACCTGGGGGCTCTGCCATTTCACGACAGCAGGTACCAGAGAAACGAAGCACAGCATTCTCGCCCGGTTCGACTGCGACCTCAGTCAGGACTATGACGACCGCTGGATGAAGGATCCGGAACACTACTGGCCGCCCGAATTCTACTTCAGGAGCGGGCTGGGAGCAGGCACGCGGCGAAAGTTGGAGAATCTGGCTCGGGAGGATTTGAAAAGGTAGCCAATTGTAAAGTCATCCGGCAGAGATCCGGCCGCCGCCGGCCCACACCGCAGGTCCAAGCGCCACCGGCGTGCAGCTTGTGCTTCGGCGCCACCGCGTTTAGGATAAAGACATGAAAGAGATGCCTGCTCCCGGTCCCCGACAATTCGCCACTACGCATTGGAGCCTCGTGGGCGCGGCCCAATCCGACGAGGCCGGCCAGACACGTGCCCGGGAGGCACTCGAGGAACTGTGCCGGGCGTATTGGTATCCCCTCTACGCCTTCGTACGCAACCGTGGGTATTCGGCAGTCGACGCTCAGGACCTGACGCAGGCTTTTTTTGCCCAGATCATCGAAACGGACGGATTCGCCTCCGCCGATCGGACGCGGGGCCGATTTCGTTCCTATTTGCTGGGCGCGATGAAGCATTTTCTCGCCAATGAGTGGCATCGGGCCCGCACGCAGAAACGCGGGGGCCAGGTGCAGTTCGTCGAATGGGACGCCCTGGACCCCGAATCCCGCTACGCCGGGGCCGCCCCAGAGGCGGCACAAGACCCGGAACACCTCTTCGATCGCGAATGGGCGTTGGAAACCATTGCTGCGGCGCTGCAAAACCTGCGTGACGAAATGGCCCAGGCCGGCAAAAGCGAGCAGTTCGACGCGCTGAAGGGCTGTCTCACGGGCCAGGATGAACTGCCCCGAGACGAGATCGCGACGCGACTGGGCATGAGCACCGGCGCGGTCAAGGTGGCTATCCACCGGCTGCGGCAACGTTACCGCACGCTGTTGCGGGCCGCCATCGCCGAGACGGTCAGCAACGAGGCCGATCTCGACGACGAAATGCGTTATCTGGTCACCGTTTTGCGAAGGCGGTGAACTTTTTCTGTAACGTCCCGGCGTGCTTCCTTCAGGAAAGGGTGAATGACACTCAATTTGGATATTGACTCATGAACGCTTCCGAAAAGGAGAACTGCCAACGCTGCGGCGCGGTGATCCCCGCGACCTCCACGGATCGGCTCTGCCCTGCCTGCCTCATGTCGGGTGCCCTGGAGTCGCCCGCCGACGGGGCCGAAACCGTCCCCATGACACCAGGCGAGTCATTCGCGCAGCACGGACCGGCGGCATTCCCCTGCGAATTCGGCGGCTACCGCCTGCTGGGGTTCCTCGGTCGCGGCGGCATGGGCACCGTGTACGAAGCGGAGCACCTCGCCACCTCGCGGCGTGTCGCCCTGAAGATGCTTGGGCAGCAACTCGATTCGCCCGAGATGCGGCGGCGGTTCCTCCGGGAGGGGCGTCTGGCCGCGGGCGTCAATCATCCGAACAGCCTCTATATCTTCGGCAGCGAGGAAATCGAGGGTTTGCCGGTGATCACCATGGAAATCGCCAGCGGTGGCACCCTCAAGGATCAGCTCGATCAGCGCGGCCCCCTCCCGGTGACGGAGGCGGTCGACGCCATCCTCGACGTTATCTCCGGCCTCGAATCGGCCTTTGCCCGCGGCGTGCTCCACCGTGACATCAAGCCCTCCAACTGCTTCGTCGGCCCCGACGGCTCGGTGAAGGTGGGTGACTTCGGGCTCTCCGTTTCCACCCTCGAGAAGACCGACACCTTTGTCACGGCCCAAGGTAAGATCATGGGCACTCCCGCCTACGCCTCGCCCGAACAATTGCGGGGCGACACGCTGGACGTACGGGCCGATATCTACTCGGTGGGAGCCACACTCTTCACCCTGCTTACCGACCGCGCACCTTTCGAGGGCAACAACGCCGTGCAGGTCGTTGCCAACGCGGTCAATCAGAAAGCCAGGCCCGCGAGCGAACTACGGCAGGACGTACCGCCCGGCCTGGAACGGGTGATAGCCCGCTGCCTCACCAAAGAACCGGACGGGCGTTACGCCGGCTACCCCGCCCTGCGCGACGCTCTACTGCCCTTCAGTTCCCGGGTCCCCGAGGCCGCCTCGATGAAACTGCGGGGCTCGGCCGGCTGGATCGACTACCTAACGGCCTTCCTCGTACCCTATGTGGCGCTGATGCTCTCAGTCGGCGCGGTCGAGTTCCATGTACGGCCCTTCCTCGACCGCTCCTTCTATGCGTATAGATACCATCTCATTTGCTATGGCCTCGGGTTTCTCTACTTCGCCATTGTGGAAGGGATCTGGGGCGCCGGCCTCGGCAAGCGGCTCAAGGGCTTGCGCGTCGTTCGCAGCGACGGTCGTCCCCCCGGCTTCGCCCGGGCCTTGGTCCGGATTGTCATCCCGATTCTCTGCATCGAAGGGGTCCGTGTTCCCTTCCTGCTGGTCACGATTTCTGCCCGGACGTTGGAGCAGTGGAATGGGATGGACACGCTGTATCAAATCGGCATCTCCAATATAGCCCCTTGGCTCGCAGTGCTATTGACCTGGAGCGCCCGGGAGAACAACGGCTTTGCCACGGTGTGGGACCGACTCACCGGCACCCGCGTGGTCATCAGGCCCAAGGGCGTCGCACGACCATCGCTCGGCCCCATCTGCGAAGGCACGGCCGCTACCGATAGTACGGAGCGGCTGGGGCCCTATCGCGTTATTGAGAAGATGGTGCCGGGCCAATGGATCATCGCCACGGATCCCGTGCTGCGCCGCCGCGTCTGGCTCCTGCGGCGCGAGGGCTCGGAACTGCCCGCGGCGCGCCGGAATCTGGCCCGGCCCGGTCGCCTGCGCTGGCTCCAGAAGGTCGAAACGGCCGATGCCACTTGGGACGCCTTTGAAGCCAGTAACGGAGAACCCTTCTCTTCTCTGGTCAAAGACGGCAGAGAGGTGCCCTGGTCCCGTCTGCGTCACTGGCTCCACGATCTGGCCGCGGAAATGTGGGCTGCGAAAGAAGACGAGACACTTGCGACCGAGTTGAGTTTGGATCATGTCTGGATCACGACACAGGGACAGGCCGTCCTGCTGGACGAGCCCTGGCCTGCATCGATCCCCTCCGAGCAAATGGGCGTAGCTGACCTGGCGGGCCAACAACGGTTCCTGACTGCGGTAGCCGCGTGCGTGGAACCAACCAATCTGCCTCTACATGCGCGGGGTGTGCTGCAGAATCTCGCCGCAGGTAAATTTGAAAAACTCAGCTTCCTTACCGGCATTCTCCGTGGACTACAGGACAAACCCGCCGACGTCAGCAAGGGGATACGTGCCGGATCACTCTTTATGCTGCCGGTCTACATCTGCATCATGACCTTGCTCGGCTACTATCAAGAAGAGACGGTCCAGGCATGGCACGGCCACGTGGTCTCGCTGGTGCTGTTCTGCATCATGGTCATCATGGGTAGCATCGCCCTGGCCCAGCTTCTGGAATTTCCCTTTCGGACAACCGCCAGTCACGCCATCTTCAGATTGGTTGTGATGAATGACCGGGGCGTGCGAGCCGGCATACCCACCCTGTACCTGCGCTGGGCAATCGTTTGGCTGCCGCTATTGCTGCCCATGTGCGGAGCCTGGCTATTGCTACGCGAGGGACAATTGACGCTGTTCTGTCTGGTAACGTTGTCTGCGCTAGTGCCCTGGATCGGCCTGGCCATGTATGCCGTGCTTCACCCCCACCGCGGCCTGCACGACCGCCTGGCGAATACCTGGGTCGTGCGGCGCTGAAGCCCTGCTCCTGCGTCTCCCCAGCCATCCGCAATCGGCAAGAAGACGCCCCGCAACGATGAGATATCCCCCCTAGCCGTCATTCTGCAGAGACGGCGGACTTCTTCTGTAACCTGCCCGTGTGGTTCCTTCAGGAAGAGGTGAATGAAACTCAGTTTGGAGATCGTTTCATGAATACGTCGGCAAAGGACCAAGGCACCACCTCAGAAGAGAGGATCTACTTCCTGGACAACCTGAGAACGTTCATGATCTTCCTGGTGGTCCTGTGCCATGCAGGCGGCGTCTATGAGAGCAGCGGCATCTGGGGCTATTTCTGGATCGTCGACGATCCGGCCACCAACAACCTCTCCGGCCTGGTCAATATCGTCCTGGACATCTTCATGATGCCCACCATCTTCTTCGTCTCGGGCTATCTCGCGCCGGTGTCCCTGCGAAACCGAACGGCTTGGACCTTCCTCAAAGCCAAGTCTGCCCGGCTGCTCCTGCCGTGGATCGTCGCGGCTCTGACCCTGATTCCGCTGTACAAGGTCATCTTCTTGTATTCCCGAGGTCTGCCGCAGGAACACTGGACCAGTTACTTCCACTGGAGCAACGGCATTTGGAATCAGAACTGGCTCTGGTTCCTTCCCGTGCTGTTCTCGTTCAACATGGTCTATCTACTGCTTTCCAGGACGAAGATTCGGATCCCAAACATCTCACTGAAGGCTACGGTTGCAGGCATGTGTGTCGTGGGATTCGTGTACAGCCTGGATATGGATCTGTTCGGCCTCCAGGGATGGACCAAGACCATCTTACTCGATTTCCAGAACGAACGCCTGCTGATCTATCTGCTAGCCTTTCTGTTGGGTGCCCTGTGTTTCCAGCGGAAGGTCTTCGAGGCGAAGTCCAAGAAGGGGATGACCTATCACCTCGTCAACACCGTCGCCTGGGTCCCGGTCACCGCTTATGTCATCCTCCTGCTCTATCCCTGGTTCAAGTCAGGCAGTTTTCTCGTTTCCGAACTCGTCCACAAATCGATTCAGTGGTGCAGCTACCAACTGTCGCTGCTCTGTCTGATGTACATCATGATCGAGACATTCCGACGCTATCTGGACCGTCCGGGAAGACTCGGACGCCTCTTGAACAGCACTTCTTACTTCGTCTACATCATCCATGTGATCGTGATCGGCGTGGTTGCCCTGCTCCTGCTGAACACGACGATGCCCTCGCTGTGGAAATACCTCGTCCTGACCGTCTCAAGTTACGTGGCGAGCAACGCGATCATCTGCGCTTACCGCAGCGTCATGGCAGCACGACGGGGACGAAATGGACAATGCCTAAAAGCGCCACGCGGCGCACTCGGCCACGCTCCGAGTTCCGTCTAAACCGAGAACCCAACGTCATTTAACGCCTCTACCCTTCGGAGCCTTTGCACCCAACCGATTGACAGTCACGCGCATCCCCACCTAAGATGTGTCCCAGTCCGGCGACGGGTCCTGACCGCCGCCGGGCTGACAAGCGATCGAAGGTCAAAGGAATCTGATGGAACCACGAGATTGCATTCTGGAGCTGCGGGAGGTTTCGAAAGACTTCCCCGGTGTCAGAGCTCTGGATCAAGTGAACATCCAGTTCGAGCGGGCGACCGTCCATGCCGTGGTGGGAGAGAACGGCGCCGGCAAATCGACGCTGATGAAGATCCTGATGGGACTCTACCGCGAGTACACCGGAGACGTGATCCTGTGCGGTCGTCCACTGGCCCATCGCGGCGTGCGGCAGGCGCTCGACGCGGGCATCTCGATGATTCATCAGGAACTGATGTACGTGCCGCACATGAGCGTCGCCGAGAACCTCCTGCTGGGCCAGGAACCCGCGTCCCGGTTCCTCCGGCGCGTCGACCGCCGAGCAACCCACCGGCAAACGAAGCAACTCTTGCAGCAGGTGGGCATGGATCTCGATCCGAACCGGCGGATGAATAACCTGAGCGTAGCCGAGCGGCAAATGGTCGAGATCGCCAAGGCTGTCTCCTACGACGCCCGGATCATCATCATGGACGAGCCCACATCCGCCCTGTCGCAGCGCGAAGTGCAGCGACTGCTCGCGCTTATCGCCGAATTGAGAAGCCGAGGTGTCACCGTCATCTATATTTCCCACAAGCTCGAAGAAGTGTTCGAGATCGCCGACACCATCACCGTGTTGCGCGACGGCCGCGTGATCGCGACTCACGCCAAAAATGAGATCGATGCGAACCGCCTCATCGCCTTGATGGTAGGCCGTGAATTGGCGGATGTCTTTCCGAAGCGTACGTACGAGCCAGGCGCGGACATGCTGACCGTGCGCAACCTGACCCGGCAAGGTGTCTTTCGCAATGTTTCCTTCTCCGTGCGCCAAGGCGAGATCCTGGGACTGGCCGGTCTGATGGGCGCCGGACGGACCGAGGTCATTCGTTGCCTTTTCGGTCTCGATACGTACGATGAAGGCCAGATCCTCGTTGAGGGGCAAGAAATCAGCATCCGCAGTCCTGCCCAGGCGCTGAAACTGGGTCTCGGTCTGGTCAGCGAGGACCGGCAAATCACCGGCCTGGTCCCCTGCCTGTCGCTGGGCGCCAACATCACGCTCTCGCATATGAACCGCTGTTCCTGGGGGCCGGTCATCGCGCGCCGGAAGGAGCAGGCGCTGGTCAAGCGCATGGCCGCTGCTCTGGCGATCAAATCGTCGAGCAGTGCACAGCGCGTGGGCAACCTCAGTGGCGGCAACCAGCAGAAAGTAGTGCTGGCCAAGGCGCTGCTGGGCGAGCCCGAGATTCTCATCCTCGACGAGCCGACCCGAGGCATCGATATCGGTACCAAGGCCGAGATCTATAAACTGATCTGTCGTCTGGCCGACGAAGGCAAGGCGATCATCATGGTCTCCTCCGAACTGCCCGAGATCCTCGGGCTCAGCGACCGCGTCGTCGTGCTCAGTAACGGGACCGTGGCGGGGCAGTTGCCTCGGGAGCAGGCGTCTGCAGAAGCCATCATGCACTACGCCATGGCGCGTGGAACAGCGACAGACTAAATGTCATTGGGAGACAAGCTCAGAATGCCAGAGCGAAACATCGCGTCACACATGGATCGTGCCTTGCAGAAATACGGCCTGCTGATTGCCTTTGCGGTCATATGCCTCATTCTGTCCCTGCTCTCGCCCGCGTTCCTGACGGCGCAGAACGGCATCAACGTCTTGCGCCAGATCTCCATCAACGCAATCCTCGCCATCGGCGTCACGGTCGTGATCCTCACGGGCGGCATCGACCTGTCGCTGGGCTCGGTGGTGGCGGTCACGGGTGTACTGGCCGCGACGCTGGCCCATCCCGGCGCGTATCCACTGATCGTTCCTATTGCCGCCGGCATCCTGGGGGGCGTACTCATCGGTGCTGTCAACGGGCTCGTGATCACCCGGTTCCGGGTCGCCCCGTTCATCGTGACGCTGGGCATGATGACGATCGCGCGCGGCGGCGCTTTGATTCTCAGCAAGGGCCGGCCGGTCTCGAATCTGTCGGACGCGTTCAACTTCATCGGCAATGGCAGTGTTTGGGGTGTTCCGGTTCCCGTTTTGATCCTGGCCGGCGTGTTTCTGGTCTCGCACTTCGTCTTGCGGCAGACCACCTTCGGCCGCTACGTTTACGCCGTGGGAGGCAACGAAGAGGCAGCCCGGGCCTCGGGCATCGGCACGCACAAAATCAAGATCGCCTGCTATTCAATCTGTGCAGGGCTGGCGGGCCTGGCCGGGATCGTGCAGGCCTCACGCATCACCACGGGACAGCCCAACGCGGGCATCTCCTACGAACTGGATGCGATTGCGGCCGTCGTCATCGGCGGAACCAGCCTCTCGGGCGGCCTGGGCGGCGTCGCCGGGACCATCCTGGGCGCCCTGATCATCGGGACGCTGAACAACGGTCTGGACCTGCTGAATGTTTCCTCGTACTATCAGCAGGTGATCAAAGGGCTGATCATCATCGGGGCCGTCATCCTGGATCGAAAAAAGGCCTCGCAGTAGCCAGACGCCGCCTGAGTACACGGAGCCAACCGTCATGCAGAAAGTTGTCGTCGTCCTTCTCGTTGTCGCTTTGCTGGTCGTGTTGTGGATCGTCAAACCGAATGCCTCCGACGACGACCGACTCGTGGTCGGTGTGAGCCTGCTGAATCTCTCCAATGAATTCATCGTCGACATCCGAGAAGCGCTGGAAGCGAAGGCGGCGGAACTGAACGTCAAATTGATCATCACCGACGCCGAGCGCAGCGCCGAAAGGCAGATCCAACAGATCGAAAGCTTCATCGCCCAGCAAGTCGATGCCATCATCCTAAATCCCTGCGAAGTCGAGGCGAGTTCCCCCGCCGTCGACAAGGCGCTGGCGGCCGGCATTCCGATTGTGAACGTCAACTCCGAGACGCGCTCGGAACCGACCGCATTCGTGGGCTCGCGGGACGAAGAGTCCGCCGAGATCGCGATCGGCTACATCGCCCGACGGCTGGGCGGCGCCGGACGAATCATGATGATGACGGGCTACCCGGGCCAGGCCGCGGAGATCAAGCGGACCGAAGGGGCGAAGGCGGCCCTGACAGAATATCCCGAGTTAAAGCTCGTCGCCCAGCAGACGGCCAACTGGTCGCGCGAGGAAGCGATGGCCCTGATGGAGAACTGGCTCCAGGCCTATCGCGAGGGCATCGATGCCGTGTTCGCACAGAACGACGAGATGGGTCTCGGCGCGCTGAACGCACTGCAAGCGGCGGCAATGAAGGACAAGATCGTGCTTGTCAGTGTCGACGCGATTGCCGATGCGCTCAAGGCCGTCCAGCAGGGTCAGCTCGACGCGACGGTGTTCCAGAACGCCAGGGGCCAGGCCGCGGTCGCGTTGGAGACAGCCGTGCAGATCGTCCAGGGACAGCCTTATGAGAAGGAGGTTCTCATCCCCTTCGAGTTGGTCACGAAGGAAAACGTCGACCGTTACCTGGCGCCGCAGTAGTCCGCTACCCTTACACGATGAAGGTGGCTCCGTCCCGGCTGCGACCGCAGAGATTGACGCGTTGTCCAGCTCTTCCCCGAGCGAATCCTGTCGGAACGGCGTCCACGTCGCCCGTGCGAATCCATCCTTCCACCTGGCCGAAGTCGCCCGTGGCCGTCGCGCCGAACCAGCCCTCCATCCGGCGCAACTGAACGTCGAATCGTTCCTTCGCCCCGAAGACCACCATCACGGCCGCAATCCGCGCGACGCGTGCCTTCTCGGACAGCGCAGCGGTGAGGTGCCAATGATTGGCCTTGTCCTTGTGATAGGCCTGCGGGATACCGTGATTGTAGGGCGTATCGAATTGGTCGGTTTGCGTCAGATGCAGTTTGTGACTGCCGCTTAAGTAGACATCCAAGGCCGCGCCCTTGCGGCGTGACGTCACTCTGTTGCCCTCGATCTCCATCTTCTCGAACGCGTGGAGCATCCACTGGTACTGGCTCGGCGCCGGGGCGGCGATCTCGTCCAGTAGCAGGAACAGGCCCGGTCGCAGGAGGAGAATGTGCCGCACCCATTTCGTCAGCTTGCCCACATAGGCCGGTGTCGCATCGCCCGCAACGTAGGAATAGCCCGGCGCATCTTTGAAATCCACGATGCTCCCGCTCGCGGCCGCCGAGCGGATCTTCTGCCCCTCGCCATTGACCAGGATACAATTGTTGGCCTTGCTCGAGCGCGTCCATTGGGCGTGATGCGGCTTGCCATACGAAGGCCCGTAGTAGCCCGACGGAATCGCCAGCGCCGCCCCGCCCTTCATGATCGCAAAGGTGTTCTGGTCCGCGTGACTGTGTGACACGCTGCCGTAGGGACTGCTTTTGAAAACCAAACACGTGTCGTTCTCCGGATCGGCCACGTCGCTGTGCAGTCCCGCCCAACCCACGCTCTTAAAGACGCGTGAATCGGGCAGATCGGTGGGCGCTTGCGATGGCAGTTCGTCTTCGTGCAGCAAAGACAGCGACCCGCGCTGACCGCCGCGATAGCCCGGGATCTGCTCGACCCACCAGCCGATATGGGGGTCATCGTAGCGCTGGGCGTGGAAGGCCATCAACTCGGCGTAGCCACTGCCGCGCCCGACGCCCGGGCCGCCCCCTTCGGCGCTGTCGCCAAAGGGCCGGATCTCGCCGTGATTGGCGGTGCAGTAGAAGAAGAAGTAGCGCACGTTGTTGAAGAACGGGCGTTGCCACAGGTTGTAGCCGCAAAGCTGGCGCAGGCTTTCGAAGGCCGGGATATAGAACGTGTTGTACCACAGACCGTAAGGAACTCCCTCGGCCCAGCCACCGTCGCTGCCGGCCCAATGCGGGTAGATCGTCAGCAGCGCCTTGAGCGAGTAGGCCAGCCAGGTCTCGGCATCGTCGGTCTCACCGGCCAACGCCAGGGACATATCGCTCAGATACGCGATCAAGCGCCCATCGTGGCTCTCGCCCGGATAGGTCAGATAGTCCTTCCGCGCGAGCCGCCGATACGTCTGCCAGGCACGCTCGCGACACATCTTGAATACGATCTGCTTTTCGCGCTCATCCAAAGCGCTGTAGAGCCAGTCGTAGGCGATATGGGCACACTTGGAGAACGACAGACCCGCTTCATCTCCCCACCGGGCACTGACCGAGGTCACGTCGTCATCGTCCGTGGGCCAGGAGGCAATTTCCAGCAAGATCTTCTTGGCAGCTTCAGCGTACTTCGCTTCTTCGGTCATGAGATAAGCCAGCGCCAGGTCCATCAAGGCGCCATCCACATAGCCTCGGAAATAGCCGAAGTACTTCTGGTATTCGAGGCGGCGCGTGCCGGCATCCTCGAGGCGATGATACGTCGGAAACTCAGGGATGCCTTTCGATAGAGCCCGCTCCGCAGCCGCCTTGCAGGCCTGCCACGATTTGGCTCGGGTCGTCGCCAAGGTCGAGCGAAGCGCAGCGAGATTGGATTTCGGATACAGAATGCGCGGATGCTCCCGCGGAACCCGGCGCAGCAGTTCCTTCGGCTCGATCCAAGGCAACTCCGCGGCCCCCCTCAAAATGGTAAACGATTGTCGGCCGTGATGAGCCATATCACGCCCCTGTTTATCGAGCGCGACCACGTCCCATTGGTAGGTGCCCGCCGGAAAGACCCGGTCCGGACAATGAACGCAATCGGCTCCGACATCTTCGCGGTAGACCGCACGGTCGCCCGCATCGAACATCTCAACCCGGTAGCTCGCCGCTCCCGGACAAGGCAACCATGCCAACCCGACGGGCGATATCTTCAGCTCCGCTCCGTCGCGCGGGCGCGGGAAGAGCATGCGATCGGAGGTCTTCTGCTTCAAAAACGCAGCCGATCCGTCCTGCGCCAACACTTCGGCCCACGGCAGCGCGGCCCCGAGTCCCAGAGTTCCGGTCGTCTTGATAAATGTGCGTCGTCTCATCGCTTGGCCTCTTCCAGATAACGTAACATTGCGTTATTGCTCGGTCGTCGTGTAGTCCAGGATCCGCAGCGGCGTCGCTTCGTGCGCGCGAGCGGGCGACTCCTGCACCATCACCGAAAGCACACCATCAGCCTTCCAACGGTAGGGATCGCCCAGCATCTCGTTGACGAAAGGCCCTTCCTCGCGGTGCAGGATCCGCCAATCGGTCCAGTTCGATCCCGCCGTCGCGCCGCCGATGATCAGATCGCCTACCCGGTGCAGATGCCCATCCGCCAGTGCCGCCGGCCGGCGTCGGACGCCGTGGATCACGTAGGCGTTGTCATGCCCGTCCAGGAAGACCTTCGGACGATTGCCGACCGTCCAGGGCAATTCGGTGTGCTGCCATTGGCCCGTGCTATCGCGCCAGTAGTGATGGTAGTGCCGCGCCTCGGGAGGTCCCCACCGCTGCTCGCCCGGTTTGCTGCCGGCCGCGTGCAGCGATTCGTCCGTGCAGTGCCACATCACCACATGGACCCGGCCCTGGGAATCGACCGCCTGGCCATGGGTGTTCATCAAGCCGTGCTGCCGGCTGATCCGCGCCACTGTAATACCAGGCGAGTTGACGTGGGCCGGTTCAGCCAGCACGTGCCCGGCGTTGTTGCGCCAGGTCACACCGCGATCGGCGCTGTAGGCGTATATCAGATCGTGATTCGATCCCTGGCTGTTCTCGCGCCAGACCCAGGTCGCGTGGAGTTTGCCGGCCGGCCCGTAGTCGTACCCATTCGGATACGAGCAGCGCGAATTGCTCGGTCCCATCGCGTCCTGGAAGAGGCCCGTGCGCGAATCGATCTGGCGCGTGTTGCGCCACGTTCCGCTGGCGTCGTAGTCGACCAGCATGCGATCGCCATTGCCCGAGCCCCCACGGCGGTAACAGAACTGCAAGCCCCCATCCGGCGTCGGCCAGAAACGCGGATACGTGATGCGAATCGGTTGGCCCGCCTCCAGTTCCGATTGGATCGGACCGAACAGGGCCGCATCCCACGTCACGTCGTCGGGATGCGTGGCCGCACCCTGGGCCGAGACGCGGCAGTGGAGCGGATGGCCGTGATGGTCGAAGGCCATGTGAATCGTGCCGTTCCGGGGGCAGATACCGACCGAGATCGTGTTGTGGGCGTCGTTGCTCTCGAAGCGGTAGTCAGGAAAACGAACCACCCGCCACGCACCAGCCGGCAGCTTTCTCCGAGCCAGACAGACGCGTCTCTGTCCATCGTAGTAGCCCACGTACTGGTGTTTGGCATGAGTAACAACGGCATCCTGCTGAAAGGACAGTCCATTGATTGCCTGACCGAAGGCGCCGTCGATGGTCAGTGCCTGTGCGTCAACCACACTGTCGCCGATTTTCGTCACCGCCAGACCCGCCCAGACCGGCGCGGCGGCAACCATGAGCAAGGCGGCAATGCCGAGATATCTTGCGCGTAGCTCCATGCAATCCTCCTTTGACCCAGGCTCAAGCCAATATGGGACACCAGCATAACGAAATCGTCGCCGCGTGACGATGAGTTCCTGGGCTTCACCCTTCGATTTCCGCACCTTGGCTTGCTCAGATCCGTACAAGGTCGGGAGAAATCCTTGCCGTCGAGCCCAAGTTTGCCCATGATAGAGGCCAATTGGGGATACGTGTAACTGAATTCTCTCTCCAGGTGGAGGACATTAGCTGTGACAAACACCAAGGTGATAGGCCTGTCCCTGTTGGGTGTTCTGCTCTGTAGTACGCTGACGGTTGCGGCCGACTGGCCTCAGTTTCGCGGTCCCCATCGAAACGGCAAATCGACCGAAACGGGGCTGCTGAAACAATGGCCCGAGGGCGGTCCGCCACTGCTCTGGGAGGTCGACGGCCTGGGCGAAGGCTATTCCTCGGCCGCGATAGCCCGAGGCACCGTCTA
>Ga0272443_10000499_pt1 | contig 72221 bp, 53 predicted proteins | sample SSMAcet12_FD_193581 | JGI IMG/M metagenome (GOLD analysis project Ga0272443, IMG submission 193581) | Marine sediment archaeal communities from Little Sippewissett salt marsh, Falmouth, MA, United States - SSM-Acet-12 | ecosystem: Environmental > Aquatic > Marine > Wetlands > Sediment ...
CTCAGGTGGATAATTTATCTTTCAAAAAACTTGTTTCCTTTTGTGGCCTTCTTATCCGGAATTAATCCGGTGGAGGGGCGACAAAGATACAACAATTTTATTCTTTCTACAAAAAAATGTTGCTCGTCACTCGTAACTCCTTACTCGTAACTTGTAACTAAAAAATGAACTGCCTGCTTATAAAAGCGGCTGCAAAAATAGATATCTTTTTTGATTCACAAAAATATTGTTGAAAAATAATATTTACTGGAAGAATGGATTATTGCATGATTGGGTAATTAGTAGTAGTTACTATGCTAAACAATATTGACTCAGGCATTTTTCCTTCGTCGAGCTCGCAGCACTCGCTTGCCTATGGCAAACTCTTGCTGCTCGGTTCCATCATTCCAATTTTCCAGTAATTAATTCTGCCCTGATCCGTGGTATTAAATCTGAATTCCGTATTTTCGCATATTAAAAGAGATCTTATGCCGGGCAATCTCGTAATCATACCGACATATAACGAGAGTGAGAACATAGAAAAGATTATTGACAGCATCTTTTCACTCGAAGTGGACTTTGATATTCTTGTTATTGATGATAATTCACCAGACGGCACAGGGGATATTGTCCAAAAAATGCAAGGGCAATATAAGCAACTGAACCTGATAAGCAGGGAGGCAAAACTTGGCCTGGGCACTGCATATATTAGAGGTTTTAAATGGGCTATCGCCAGGTCATACGATATAATCTATGAGATGGATGCAGATTTTTCCCATAACCCGGATGATCTTATCAGGCTCTATAACGAATGCATAAAGGGTGTCGACCTGGCTATAGGTTCAAGATACATATCGGGTGTTAACGTAGTAAACTGGCCCCTTGGAAGGGTAATTATGTCGTACGTAGCCTCCATCTATGTAAGAATAATTACCGGTATGAAGATAAAAGATACAACTGCAGGATTTAAAGCGTATAAAAGAGAAGTACTTGAAACAATAGACCTTGATAATATCAGGTCAAGAGGTTATGCATTCCAGATTGAAATGAAATTCACAACCTGGAAATTTGGCTTCAAAATAAAAGAAATACCTATAATCTTCACCGAAAGACAGGAGGGAGCATCAAAGATGAGTGGAGGAATATTCAATGAAGCCTTATGGGGAGTAATAAAAATGAAATTAAGAAGTTACTCCAGGAGCTATAAGAGAAAAAGCACAGCATGAAAAAACTCATTCACAGGGCTGATATAGTAAATGAAGGGAAGAAGTATAAAGGTAGTGTCCTCATTGAGAACGACAGGATAAAAGCAATCTATACTTCAGATGATACTTTCAGTATTCATGAAGGAACTGAAATTATTGAAGCTGATGGCAGGCTTCTTCTACCGGGAATAATTGACGACCAGGTACATTTCAGGGAACCAGGACTAACAAATAAGGCTGATATAAATTCTGAGTCAAGGGCAGCCGTAGCGGGAGGAGTTACCAGTTTTATGGAAATGCCCAACACCATACCACAGACAATTAGTCTGGAAGCTTTGAAAGAGAAGCAGCGAATAGCTGAAGAAACCTCTCTATGTAATTACTCTTTCTATTTAGGTGCTACCAATGACAATATCGAAGAAATAAGGAATGCAGACCCTCAAACCACTTGCGGTGTGAAAGTGTTTATGGGTTCATCAACGGGTAATATGCTCGTGGATAATATTGACAGCCTCCGAAAGATATTCGCAGAATCAACCATGCTTGTGGCATGCCATTGCGAGGATGAAACCACAATACAACAGAACCTTAAGAGGTTTAAAGATAAGTACGGTGATAATATTAATGTTGAGAACCACCCGTCCATAAGAAGCCGGGAAGCATGCCTAAGGTCATCTTCACTTGCAGTCAGTCTGGCTAAAGAATTCAATACACGCTTGCATATATTGCACCTCTCAACAGCTGACGAAATGCACCTCTTCGACAACGATATCCCTCTGGAGCAAAAAAGGATAACAGCAGAGGTATGTGTTCATCATCTGTGGTTTGATGATACTGATTACCAGCAAAAGGGTAATTATATTAAATGGAATCCCTCCATAAAAACTGCCTATGACAGGAAAGCTCTTATTGAAAGCGTAATTAATGACAGGATTGATATAATTGCCACCGATCATGCTCCTCATACCATGGAAGAAAAGCATAATGCATACACTAATGCGCCCTCAGGAGGACCACTGGTGCAACATTCACTGGTTGCCATGCTTGAATTATCAAAACTGGGCAGAATAAGTATAGAGAAAATAGTTGAAAAAATGTGCCATAACCCGGCTATAGCTTTTGGCATAACAGACAGAGGGTTTATCCGGGAAGGATACAAGGCTGACCTGTGCCTTGTAAATCCAGATAAAAGATGGACTGTAAATAAAAATAATATACTCTATAAGTGTAACTGGTCTCCTTTTGAAGGCCAGGAGTTCAGTTCATCTGTTGAGAAAACATTTATAAACGGTGCTCTTGCATATGATAACGGAAGGATAAATGAAACCCTGAGAGGAGAATTATTAACGTTTAAAAGATAGCAGCAATGAAAGCGACAGTAGTTACCTGCCTGTTTATTACAGCAGTATTATTTTCATGCAAACAGGCTAATGATAACAAAATTTTAAGCGAAGAAAAGATTCTGGTTGCAGATAACATAATATATGATGTTGTAATAAAGATACCTGACACTGATGATCCATGGGAAGTAGAGAAACTTGACGGTTACCGTGGGAGCAGGATGATATCAGAATTATTCGATGCCGTTTATACTGAAAAAATTAAAGCATACGATTATCATACTGGTGAAAGACTGTCACCTGATGAAGTAAGAATGGCTGAACTGGAGCCTGGCTTTGACAGAAATAATATAGGCAAAATACAATTTACCGAGAACTGGTTTTATTACCCGGCAAGTATGGAGATTTACAAGGAGATAGTGTCTGTTGTGCTTGGATATGAAAATCGTGAGATTGACGGGACTTTAATAGGTTATAAGGCAGCGTTCAAACTGAACTTCAAATAAAACTGTTTACATAGTTTTCACGACAAGCTGTACAGTGCGCCTGGTTCTTTGTTCCACGAGCATTTCTCTTTTACCACAAACTTTCCTGACAGCCTCAGGTGTATACTGCCTTATCGTAAGCATTTCCACGCCGGTATTATAAATGACACTGTAATCCTTTTCAAGCTCTGAAATCAGTTTTCTAATCCTTCGTCCGTCATCATCGGCGCAAACGGCAACGCTCACCGCACTGGCCTGTACCATGTTTGCCTTTATCCCAATATCATAAAACATCCCCAGTATCCTGGATATATTATCGCCTATGGCAAAAGAGAAATCACGCGATAGTATGGATATCAGTATCTGATTCTGCTTCCTTATGAACACCGGCAGGTTTATCTCTTCATGTTCATCACCGATAATAAGTGTACCTGTCTCATCAGTATTTATGAAAGATTTGACTATCAGTGGTATGCCTTTATTATGCAAGGGTTTAATAGTCTTGGGGTGTATGACCTTGGCTCCTGAAAATGACATTTCAACAGCTTCCCTGTAGCTGATTTGTTCCATCACCACAGCATCATCAAGCCATTTAGGGTCGGCATTCAGGATACCCGGGACATCTTTCCATACCTGTACTTCAGAAGCATCCACCATGTTAGCAATCACGGCAGCTGTATAGTCTGAACCCTCGCGCCCAAGAGTTGTACTGAGGCCATCCTCCGTACCACCTATAAATCCCTGGGTCAGGAAGAAACCAGTCCCCGGGGCCCGGAAAATAAAATTCGCCCTTGCTTCTGACTCAGCCCACTTTATATTGGCATCCCTGAAACGTTTGTCAGTGATCAATACCTTTCTTATATCTACCCATTTGCAACTGTGTCCCTGACTCATCAGCCATGATGCAATAATCCTGCTTGACCATATTTCCCCTGATGAAACAATCTGGTCATAATCCCTGTCATAGTCTTCTCTTTTGCTCCCCGACAAATGCTCCATGAGGTCTTCATATGAATCCTGCAAACAGTCATTCAATTCTTCATCCTCCAGACCAAGATCAGACACCACAGAAAGATGCCGCTCATATACTTCTTTTAGTAACAATAAGGGATCATCATCACCCCCGTACAGTCCATTTAAAACATTCTCAAGTGCATTGGTTGTCTTACCCAGAGCTGACACCACAACTATAAGAGGCACATCAGATCCTTCTATGATTTTCCCAATATTTCTTATAGCTACTGCATCTTTAACTGAGGCTCCTCCGAATTTATATACTTTCATTCCAGGGAAATTTTTTCCAAAATTATGATTTTTAAAATCAAACCCTGCAAGGGGTATCTATTTATTGATACATATTATTAACTTTATGCTCAACAAACCAAATTCAAGTCTGTTCATGAAAAGCTATGATATCACTACCCTCGATGATTTCATCATACAAAGACAAAAAGACTATCCCGAAGCCAAGGGTGAATTTTCCAGGTTATTGCACCATATAGGTACCGCGGCCAAAATGGTTGGCAGTAAGATCAGGAAAGCCGGCCTTGCCGATATACTGGGCCGTGCCGGTAACATAAATGTACAGGGAGAAGACCAGCAGAAACTGGATGTTTATGCTGATGAAGTATTCACAAGTGCCCTGCATTCCAGCGGTGAATGCTGTGGCGTGGCCTCAGAGGAAAACCAGAATATTATAACATTCACTCACGAATTTGCCGTTAATGGTAAATATATAGTATGTATGGATCCTCTCGACGGTTCATCAAACATTGATGTTAACGTATCCGTAGGTACAATTTTTTCTATTTATCGTCGTATTTCCGAAAAGGGTAGTCACGCCACAAACGACGATTTCCTTCAGAAAGGCACGGAGCAGGTAGCTGCAGGATACATAATCTATGGTTCATCCACCATGATGGTTTATACTACTGGTAACGGTGTCAATGGGTTCACACTTGATCCTGCACTGGGTGAATTCTGCCTGTCACACAGGAATCTCAGGTTGCCTGAGAAAGGCAGGCTTTATTCGGTGAACGAGGGTAATTACATAAAATTCCCGGATGGTGTAAAGAAATACATCAAGTATTGCCAGGAAAGGGATGAGTCAACAAACAGGCCGTATGTTTCAAGGTATATCGGTTCTCTTGTTTCGGATTTCCATCGTAACCTGCTCAAAGGGGGTATTTATATGTACCCGAGCAGCGAGATCTATCCAAGCGGAAAATTAAGGCTTGTATATGAGTGCAACCCCATGGCTTTTATTGCCGAACAGTCCGGAGGGATGGCATCCGACGGCGTCAGCAGGATACTTGACATAAAGCCTGAGTCGCTGCACCAGAAAACACCTTATTTTGTGGGTTCGGTTGATATGGTAGAAAAAGTTAACGAGTTTATCCGTTTACATGGATAGTTACCCTTCATCATATACTTTCCAGTATCTGCGTGAACCATCAACACCATCGTTAATTGAACGTATGGTATAATGTGGAAGGTTCATCTTCTCAAGTTCAGTGACAGGTACCGGGGAATGAAGTAATATAGCTGGTTGTAACCAGTCAGTTATTTCCATTACACAGCCTAGCGGAATCCAGATTTATTGAAAAATAAAAATGCTATTGGATTCCCCCAGCAGAGCAAGGCATGATCGATATCTTGCGCGTCAGCCTTCAGATTCTCCGGGCGCACCGGAACTCCGAGAGCCCCCATTGAAGACAGGGATGATTCAAAAGGAGGTATTATAAAGATTAGCATCATCTCTATTTGTTTCTTTGCCCTAAACTCAGATTTTGAGGTATATGCAAAAAGCACATCTGAGATTAAACAAGGGCAGGGTGAGGTTGTACTACTTGGTTTCAGAGTACAACACAGGATTCAGATGCATTCAATATTTCGTATTCTTTTAATGCTATTCAGCTAAGTTTATTTGATTAATTAACTGATAATCTTGAATATTTGTACAGAGTGGTTACAAATAAACTGCAGAAATTAGGGTAAGATCCACTTATAAGATATTAGAGCTTATAGACTGAACTGTAGACTTAGTCGTATGCACGGCATTTAATCCAATTATTTTTCTCGCCTCAGCTGGTGTGGCAACCGGACGGTAAATTTCATCGGCTATTCTCCTGAGTCTTTTTACGAGTTCAAGATTGGTTGCCAGCTTTTTCTTTTCAGGATCATAATAGATATTGTCCTCGAGGCCCACGCGTACATTGCCTCCCATGATTATTGAAGCTGCATTCATTGGCAACTGGAACTGTCCTATTCCTGCAGCAGACCATATAGAATTTTCCGGGAGAAGGGAAACAAGATAATTGATACTTTTTGTATCGGCGGGTGTGCTGTTCATGCTTCCAAACAACAAATTCCAGTATTTTTTACCCTGGATAATCCCTTTTGCCTCCAGGATCTTACCCAGGTTAATCATGCCTGCATCAAACACTTCAAGTTCCGGCATTATACCATTATCCATCATGGTAATGGCAAGCTTAGTGACCATCTCAATAGAATTTATACTCGGCCCTGTTGGAAAATTTAGAGAACCCAGTGTGAGACTACCCATATCCGGTTTTGCTGATCCCGTCAGGCGTAAAACCTCTGACCTTTTTTCAAATTCTCCCCATGTTCTTCCTGATGTTGATGCACAGCATATAAGTTCAGGTCGTTCTTTACGAATCAAATTGATCATCTCTTCGTAAATTTCACCTTTCCATGTAGGTTTGCCATCATCATCACGTGCATGTAAATGAACTATGCTTGCACCTGCATCGCAACACTGTATAGCATCTTCAGCTATTTCCACCGGTGTTACCGGAACAAACTCAGTCATATCCTTTGTAGGGATCATTCCTGTAAGACATACATTAATGATCAAAGGGGAATATGCTCCCAACGGGTGAGGCATATTTTTATCAAAATACTCTTTTTTACTCATAATATTTTTTTAAATCCATTTCTAATGTGGTCCATTGATCAATATCTTCTTTCCCAAATGAATGAACTTTCTTCAATTTACCCACTTCGTAATATCCAAAATGCTTTTTATACCAATCAATGGTTGCCTGGCGATCGGCATTGGTAATAACCTTCTTTGCACCCAATTCATACATCTTCATTAATCGGGCTTCCTGTAAAGCCATTCCAATACCTTTCCCTTTTACGTTTGGATCAACCCCAAGTAGTGTGGTCTTACCAATCTCAGGAGAGAGCATTTTAAAACCGGAAGCCCCAACAACTTCACCGTCCTCTTCTGCTATAAAGAAACAGGAAACATCCAGCTCCGGCATTTCCTCAGAAGGTACATGATGCATATTCCAGAATTCCATAATTCTAAGAATTTCATCACGATCTTCTTCCCTGGCCTGTCTTATTATCATATACTGTTTTATTTATTTTATTGCCTGATAAACTGTTGGTGAAGAATATCCTGGCTCGCCCAAATTAGGTAAAAGAAAATTATTCAGCAATAATTTATGATGAATGGTAAATGACTGATGACTAACGTCAAAGAGCTAATGACTAATGGAATTTGGGATCATTCAGTACGGCCAGATCCTGAAAATTGCCATCCGTTGCATCCCATGAAAAATAATATGCCAGCCATCATGAATGAAGATTATTATCCATCAGGTCTATTATTTTATGCTCAACACTTCCCCGGCAATGCCAGGTAAACACCGGTTTACATAAAACAAATATTCTGGTACAGGTTAATTTGTTTGATTATTTTTGCACACCAGTTACTGATAATTATGGTTACTACAGACCCAGGAAGCATTTACTCCGGACACCCAATTTACGGGCAGTTGAAAGAACTGCTCAGGGAAAGCAAGGAGGGTAACGTGGTTATTGAAGGAATGACAGGTTCTTCGAGGTCTCTCTTATTAGCATCCCTTTTCAAATCAATCCCTACAACTCACTTTGTGATAATGCCGGAGAAAGAGGATGCTGCATATTTCTACAACGATCTTGTATCAGTGCTTGGGGATGAACAGGTGTTCTTCTACCCTTCAACCTACAAACGTTCAATTCAGTATGGCCGCACAGAGGCCTCCAACATCATGCTGAGGGCAGCTGTTATGAACTACCTGGCCGAGGGGAAACGTAAATGCATAGTGGTCAGCCATCCTGAAGCCGTGATGGAGAAAATCATCAGTAAGAAGATTTTACAGAAGAACACACTCAGGGTCAGGGAAGGTGAAAAGCTTTCCCTGAGCTTTCTTGAAGAAATGCTTTCTGAATATAACTTTTCAAGGGTTGATTTTGTTTATGAGCCGGGGCAGTACGCTGTAAGGGGAAGCATTATCGATGTATTTTCCTTTGCTTCAGAGATGCCTTTCAGGATAGATTTTTTTGGAGATGACATCGAATCGCTGAGATCATTCAGGCCTGATGACCAGCTTTCAGTCGAAAGATTGACAGAGATATCCATAGTCCCAAATATCCAGGACATCACCCTTGAAAAGACCCATGAGGATATTTCCGGGTTCATCCCCCCTTCATCGGTGTTGTGGTTTGAAAATATCAGTTTTGTCAGGGATAAAATTCACAGTATCTATAATTCCCCCTGGACGGGAGATGACGGCAATAATCCAGTGGAGAAATCAGATTATGCCATTTCAGGTAAGCTGTTTGAGTCAGTACTTTCAAAATTCCGGACAGTAGAGTTCTCGTCAAATCCTCATTTTAAAAAATCCATAAGGTTTGCCTTCAAGACTTCACCACAACCTGCTTTCAATAAGGACTTTGAACTTCTGGGAACAAGGCTGCTCGAGAACAGCCTGGCGGGATATACCAATATTATTATATCTGAGAGTGTGAGCCAGATAAGCAGGATAAGGGATATCTTTAATGAAATCAACCCTGACCTGGAATTCAATACCGCTCTGTTCAGTTTACATGAAGGCTTCACCGACCATGACCTGGCAATATCAGTATTCACCGATCACCAGATATTCGATCGTTATCATAAGTTTCATATCAAGGGCTTATTCTCCCAGAAAGAAAGCCTCAGCATAAAGGAACTAACCAGCCTTAATCCGGGAGATTACGTCGTGCATATCGACCACGGGATAGGGAAGTTCGGAGGGCTGGAGAAGGTTGAGATTAACGGTAAAATACAAGAAAACATAAAACTTGTATATAGAGATAATGATACTCTTTACGTAGGCATCCATGCCCTGCACAGGATATCAAAATACAAGGGTAAGGACAATGCAGAACCACGGATTTATAAACTCGGTACCGGGGCATGGCAGAAGCTTAAAGCCAGAACAAAAAAGAAGATAAAGGATATAGCGCGTGACCTGATACTGCTTTATGCAAAAAGAAGGGAGATTGACGGTTTCAGTTTTTCTCCCGACTCCTACCTTCAGCGTGAGCTTGAAGCCTCATTCATTTATGAGGATACACCTGACCAGCTGTCTGCCACCGATGCCGTTAAGAAAGATATGGAGGAAGCTCATCCTATGGACAGGCTCGTATGTGGTGATGTTGGGTTCGGTAAAACAGAAATCGCCATAAGAGCGGCTTTCAAGGCTGCCACAGACAGCAAACAGACAGCCATCCTGGTGCCTACGACAATACTTGCCTTACAACATTATCAGACTTTTACATCCAGACTTAATAACTTCCCCGTAAGTATAGATTATATCAGCAGGCACAAGAAGCCATCTCAGCAAAAAGAGATCATCAGGAAACTTAAGAGCGGAGAGCTGGATATTATCATTGGCACACATAAGCTTGTTGGCAAGGAGGTGGCATTTAAAGACCTCGGTCTTCTGATTGTGGATGAAGAACAGAGGTTTGGTGTTGCCGTAAAAGAGAGGCTGAAAAGCATGCGAACAAACGTTGATACCCTAACTCTGACAGCAACACCGATACCAAGAACTTTACAATTTTCACTCATGGGTGCCCGCGACCTGTCAATAATTAATACTCCCCCGCCTAACAGGATGCCAATTATAACTGAACTGCACGGTTTTAACGAAGAAATAATTAAAGAAGGTATTGAGTATGAACTGAGCAGGAACGGGCAGGTTTTTTTCATCCATAACCGGGTTGATACAATCATGGAAATTGAAATCATGATTAATCGTATCCTTCCTGACATAAAAACTGCAGTTGTCCATGGGCGCATGGAAGGGAGTAAGGTCGAAAACATCATGTTCGATTTTGTACATGGAGACTATGATGTTCTTATTGCAACCACCATTGTTGAATCAGGTCTGGATATACCCAATGCTAATACGATCTTCATAAATAATGCCCACCATTTCGGGCTTTCGGAACTGCACCAGCTAAGAGGGCGCGTGGGCAGATCGAACAAGAAAGCTTTCTGCTACCTCCTGGCACCGCCGTTGAACATTATCACACGTGAAGCACAGCAAAGGCTGAAAGCCGTTGAGGAATTCTCGGAACTGGGAAGTGGTTTCAACATTGCGATGCAGGATCTTGACATCCGAGGATCTGGTAATCTGCTAGGGGCTGAACAGAGTGGATTTATAGCCGACGTGGGCTTTGAAACATACCAGAGAATACTGGATGAGGCAATGCATGAACTGAGAACAGGGGATATTGAGGGAAAAGTTGCTGAAGCAAAAGATGAACAGGAGAAATCACACGGCAGCGATGAAAAATATATTACCGACTGCCAGATTGATACAGACATGGAGATCATGTTCCCTGACGACTACATATCAAATATTTCAGAAAGAATACGTCTGTATAAAGAATTAAATAACATAGAAAGTGATGAAGAACTGTTTAAGTTCAGGGAAAAACTCACCGACAGGTTTGGTGCACTGCCTGATCCGGCAAGCCAGCTGCTGGACCTTGTCAGATTGCGCCACCTGTCGTGCAGACTCGCCATTGAGAAAATAGTAGTAAGGAATGAGACTATGGTTATGCACTTTATTTCTAATCCTGGTTCTTCCTTCTATAAAAGCAGCATCTTTATGAAAGTAATAAGGGCTGTAAGTGAAGATCACAGGCGATTCAAGGTGAAACAGACAGAATCAAAGCTTACTGTTACAGCTAAAAATATCAAGACCATTCAGCAGGCAATAAATATTTTCAGTTCTATTCTCGAAACGTCTTCAAGAGAATAAAAGTTAAAGAAATATTAAAGAAGGAGCTAAAAGGGCCACTTAACGTCTTTTTTTATATTTTTGACAATTAATTATGAATCTGGCTATTGACATAGGAAATTCATCATGTAAAGCCGGGGTGTACAGCACTGGTAAGAAGGAGTATGTTAAATATTCCGCTCATCCTGATAACGGCTTTGTGGAAGATATCATTTCCCGCTACAGGGTGATGAAGGCTATCCTGAGCAGTGTCCGCAGGGGTGCACCGTTGTTTGTTGACATCCTTGAAAACGCAGGGATACCAACATTGGTGCTGAGCCATAACACATCCCTGCCTTTTATATTACTCTATGAAAGCCCTGAAACGCTTGGGGCAGATCGACTGGCGGCTGTAGCCGGAGCACACAATATGTTCATAAACAGCAACGTTCTTGTTATTGATGCAGGTACAGCCGTGACCTATGACCTGCTTGGATCCGACAATGTATATGTTGGTGGCAATATATCACCAGGGCTGGAATTGAGATTCAGGGCATTGAACAGGTTTACCGGCAGGCTGCCCCTTGTAAGCAAAAGTGATACATTTGGTACTCTAGGAGTTAACACAGTTGATGCCATCAGATCAGGAGTACAGACTGGCTTGATTTTTGAAATAAATGAGTATATTCGCACATTGAAAAAAAAATACAGGGACCTGAAGGTAATTATGACAGGTGGCGACACAAAATTCCTATCAGAAAAATTAGAAGAAGAACATTTAGTGGTACCGGACCTTGTAGTCGACGGACTAAATTATATTTTGGACTATAATGCGTAAACATACAATAATATTCATCCTTGCAATATTTATTTCATCATCTCTTATGGTGAAGGGGCAGAAAATGATTAACAGCCCTTATGCCAGGTTTGGCCCCGGTATAATAGAACAGCAGGGAATATTAAAAACAAGAAGCATGGGGGGAGCAGGTATCGCCCTCAGGGATCCGGTTTCTATTAATTACCTAAATCCTGCATCATACAACAGTATTGATACCAATTCATTCGTATTTGATTTTGGCCTTGAGTATCAGGCAAACATACTGGTTGACGATAACAGCAGGTATTACTCAGATGATATTAATTTCCACCACCTGGCCATGGCATTCCCCATTACAAAATGGATGGGAATGGCTGTGGGGATAGTTCCCTATTCTAACGGGTATTATAATCTTAATAAAACGGTAACAGAAATAGATCCTGAGTATGACCCGATAATAGGGGAATATGAAAATACCCACAAAGGTACCGGAAGTTATAATAATTTCTTTGCAGGTCTGGCTGTCAGCCCCTTCAGAAATCTATCCCTTGGTGTAAATTTTTCCTATCTTTTTGGTAAAATTGAACGTGATAACTTATATTTGTTTACTGACGATAACAACCAGTTCAATAATCTTTCATCGGAAAATATCAGGGTTTACGGGTATAATTTTGAATATGGTCTTCAATATTCATTAAATTTAAAAAATGATTTAATTGCATCTGTTGGTTTCATTTACTCTATGAAGAAAGGATATAATTCAGAATATGAAAGTATTTTTACCAGGTATGCTCCTTACCAGAGCTCTGAATATTCCGTCGACACACTCAGTTATTCATACGATAAAGATACAATGGTCGAATTACCTCAAAAAATGGGTGTGGGTTTAGCATTCGGGAAAAAGGATCTCTTTCTTATCACAGCAGATTATACAATGACAAACTGGAACCAGGTCACTTTCCATGGTTATGAAGAATACCTGGTTAATAGTTCAGCCTTTAAACTTGGAGCCGAATTTATCCCGGATAAGAATGCAAACTATAACTATCTGAACAGAATAGAATACAGGCTGGGGGGATACGTCTCTAATAGCCATCTGATGGTGAACGGAGAACAACTGAAAGAGTTTGGCATTACTTTTGGAACAGGTTTACCGATGAGAAGGAGCAAATCAAAAATTAACTTTCACGTTGATTATTTGAAAAGAAAAGGTTCTTTGGATAATGGTTTACACACTGAAAATTGTGTTACAGTTGGCATAAGCCTTAATTTATACGATAATTGGTTCATAAAACAAAAATACAACTAAAACTACTTTAAGATGAAAGCAAGATTACCAAAAGCGATTACAGTTATCTTCCTTTCTTTTTTTGTCTTACCATTGTTTGGTCAGAAAGGCATAGAAGACGGCAGTAAGTATGGGCATGGAGAGGACAGTTCTGATTGCAGAAAGAATTTATCACTTTATAAAACTTATTACGATCAGCAGAATTATGATATGGCATTAAGTTTCTGGAGAAAAGCATTTTATGAATGTCCTAAATCGTCAAGCAATCTCCACCTGCATGGTATTAACATGTTTAAGAACCTATATGCCCAGACAAAAGACAGAGCTTATATTGATACTATTGAAATTATTTACGACGCAAGGATTAAATATTTCAACCGTAAAGCTTACTACCTGGGGCGAAAGGGAATGGATATTTTTGACGTATCATCGGATAATATGGATCTGGTTAAACTGGCATATGCCACGCTGGAGGATGCTATTGAAACAGATCCCAGGAGAGCTGATCCCACGGTACTGACTGTTTTTATGGGTACTGCCCAGATGCTTTTTGAAAACAATCTGATTGATAATGAAGAAGTAATAAATAACTACGGCATGCTCATGGATATCCTTGATGAAAGGATAGCTGCAGTAAACAGGCCCCCCGACATAAATGCCAAAGAAACAATTGATATGATCTTTAAGGCCAGTGGAGCAGGTACTTGCGAAGGATTAATCCCGATTTTCACTCAAAGAGTGGCCGATAACCCTGATGACCCTGCACTGCTTGAAAAAGTGCTCGAATTACTGGAAGATGCAGAATGTGTCGATTCCGATCTTTATTATAGCGCAGCCGAACATCTCTACCAGATCCAGAAAACGGCTGAATCAGCCTACCACCTGGCTGAAATGAATTATGACAAAATGAATTTTGACATGGCCGAGAAATATTATCTTGAAGCCGTGGATATGGAAGAAAATAATAATTTGAAATCATCATATTATGTGAAGCTGGCAACCTTGAGGCTGAACAGTGAAGATTACAGGGCAGCAAGGGATTATGCCAAAAAAGCAATCGAAGCTAATCCTGAGAATGGCACAGCATACATGATAGTGGGCAACGCGTATTCAAGTGTGAAGCCTTTTGACGATGATCTGAAAAACCAGATGATATACTGGGTTGCAGCTGATTATTTCAGGAAAGCCAGGGAAATAGATCCGGGCCTTGCTGACAGGGTTAATGAATATATTAATACTGTAGCAAAATTGTTCCCCAAAAAAGAAGACCTGTTTTTTATTAGTATAATAGAAGAAGGCACACCGTATACTGTTGGTAGCTGGATTAATGAACGAACAACCGTACGCTTCAGGAAGGAAAATTGAAAACTCTGAGAAAAATATTTAATAAATCAATCATTGCAGCCCTGTTATGGGCTGCATTGTTTTTCTCATGCCGCGAAAAAATTGAAATTGTCAATGCATCAATAAGACCTGATGTGCCTACACAGGTGGTATACGACTTTGTTACTTCGTACACTGACTCTGCTGTACTGGAACTCCGGATGAAATCACCGATAATGAAATATTATGGAAAGATGGAAGTTCCTTATGCCGAATTTGACGAAGGTATTGAAGTATATTTCTTTGAAGGTAAAGATAAAATGATTGGGCAAATAAGTGCTAACTTTGCCAGGTACACAGAAAGTAAAGGCCTCTGGGAGGTGAGGGAAAATGTAATAGCAATAAATGATAAGGGGGAGAAACTTGAAACAGAACTGCTTTTCTGGGATGAGAAGAAAGATCTGATATATACTGACAAGTATGTCAGGATTACACAGACTGATCAGATAGTAATGGGAAACGGCCTTGAATCGGATACAAAATTCGATAACTGGAAAATAAAAAATGTAACCGCCACTTTATATATTGATGATGAATAAAAAAACATTGATAATCCTGGAGGTCATCTGGATAGTAATTGGTATCTTCTGTATTGCTGCTGCAATACATAACAAGATCACAACAGGAGGTGAGAGATTTCTTATCCTCCTCGGAATGGGCATACTATCCTTCATAATGGCTTATATCAGGGACCGACAGCGTAAAAAGAAGTAAGTGTGACATGGACAATGCCCTGGCTATAATGCTGGTTATCCTGTTAACCATAATACTTTCCGCCTTCTTCTCGGGAATGGAAATAGCGTTTGTTTCTTCCAATAAGCTGAGGATTGAAATAGACAAGAAGGTCGGAAGCTTTGGCTCAGGGATAATAGCTTCATTTAGCCGCAAACCCGAACATTTCATTGTCACCATGCTAATTGGCAACAATATAGCACTGGTTGTTTACGGTTTGTACATAGCCTACCCTCTCGAAGAATTATTTAGTGGACTGATTAGGACTGATTTCCTGCTTCTCATTATACAGACCATAATCTCAACTTTTATAATATTGCTTACGGCTGAATTCCTGCCCAAGGCATTATTCAGGAGATCCCCCAATTTATTCTTAAAGACTTTCAGCATACCCACCGCTCTTTTTTATGGCATTTTTTATCCTGTCACTATATTCATTATTAGACTGTCAAACCTTCTCCTCAGGTTATTCTTCGGCGTGAAGCCTGCAACTGATGACAGCCGACAGGTTTTCAGCAAGGTAGACCTCGATGACCTTGTAAGTGATGTTCATGATGAAGATTTCGAAAGCGACCTTGAAGAACACGATATAAGAATCTTCCAGAAAGCCCTCGACCTGTCAAACGTTAAAGTAAGAGCCTGCATGGTCCCCAGGACAGAGATAATAGCCCTGGCTGCCAGCAGTTCGCTTGAAGATCTTAAACAGACTTTTATTGATACCGGCCACTCTAACATACTGGTATTTGATGAATCGATAGATAATATTATTGGGTACTTCAGGTTAAGGGATCTTTTCGCCTCTCCCGGAAACATAAGAGAATCGATCCGGAAACTTCCTATAGTGCCGGAAAGTATGGCTGCTAATAAGCTGCTTAAGCTATTTGTTGAACAGAATAAAAAACTTGCTCTCGTAGTTGATGAATTCGGGGGTACTTCAGGGATGATTACTCTTGAAGATGTACTTGAAGAAATAGTGGGAGACATAGAAGACGAACACGACAGCTCTGAACTAATAGAAAGAAAAATTGGTGAGCATGAATATCTTTTCTCCGGCAGGATAGAAATCGATTATATAAATGAAGAATATGGTCTCTCTCTACCAGAGTCAGAAGAATATGAAACCCTTGCAGGACTGGTATTGATTAAGAAGGGAGACATACCAAAGATAAATGCCACTATAGAAATACAAAATTATATAATAAAGGTTGTCAAAGTATCCGAGACCCGCCTTGAGCTTCTGAATGTGAAGAAAAAATCGTAGAGACCTTGCATGCAAAGTCTCTACTACCTTTGTGTTAATCTTAATGATGCGCGTGGATTTGATTAATCCTATTCAGTGTAATATTTATAGAACAATGGTATGGTCTCTATCCCTTTGAAGAAATTATACAGTGGATAATTCTCATTTGGTGAATGTATAGCATCTTCATCAAGGCCAAAACCAAGCAATATCGATTTAATTCCCAGTGTTTTCTCGAAAGTTGAAATAATAGGTATACTGCCCCCGCTGCGTACAGGTATGGGCTTTTTCCCGAAAGCTTCTTCCATAGCCTTGCTGGCAGCCTGATATTCAGGGCTGTCAATTGGACTCACGTATGCCTGTCCACCATGCAGATGTTCAACCCTGACCCTTACTCCATCCGGAGCAATGGATTTGAAATGTTTCTCAAACAGTTCTGCTATCTTAATCGAATCCTGGTTTGGCACCAGCCTCATAGATACTTTTGCATATGCTTTTGCAGGTAAGATTGTCTTGGCTCCCTTATCGGTATAGCCTCCCCAGATACCGTTTACGTCAAGTGACGGTCTTATTCCAAGCCTTTCATGTGTGGTATACGATTCTTCTCCTGCTAATGCATCAACATCGATTGCTTTTTTATAGTCCTTCTCATCATATGGCCTCTTTGCCATTTCATTCCTTTCCAGTTCTGATGCAACAAGGACATCATCGTAAAAACCTGGTATTGTAACCTGGTTTTTTTCATTTGTGAGTGAGGCAATCATCTTACACAGTATGTTTGCAGGGTTTGCCACCGCTCCACCATAGAGGCCTGAATGAAGGTCTCTGTTAGGACCGGTCACCTCAACCTGCATATAGGTAAGGCCTCTCAGACCGGTGGTTATTGATGGTATATCAGGAGCAATCATCGTAGTATCGGATACAAGTATTACATCAGCTTTAAGCAGGTCTTTATGCTTATCACAAAATTTCCCAAGGCTTTCCGATCCAATCTCTTCCTCTCCTTCGATCATAAACTTAACATTGCAGGGCAGGCTTTCCGTTCTTACCATATATTCAAATGCCTTTACATGCATGAACAGCTGTCCTTTATCATCATCGGCACCTCTTGCCCAGATCTTACCCTCCCTTATCACCGGTTCAAAGGGATCACTTTTCCACAGGTCAAAGGGTTCTGCAGGCTGAACGTCATAATGACCGTACACCAGTACTGTTGGTAATGAATCATCCATTATTTTTTCTCCTACGAGTATAGGGTGCCCTTCTGTCGGGTAAATTTCCGCTTTATCCGCACCTGCTTCAAGAAGGCTGGTTTTCAAATATTCAGCCGCCTTCATCATATCATCCTTATTCTCTTCCTTCGAACTTACCGAAGGTATTCTAATAAGTCCGAAAAGCTCCTCGAGGAACCTTTCTTTGTTTTCTTCGATATAACTTTTTACATTCTTCATAACACATAATTTATTATATGTACTAAAGTTAATAAATGTAGTTCTCAATGCAAGGGCTGACCCTATTTATTCCTTTTTATTTCAGCGGCTGCGGATAAGAGTTCATTATACCATTTCTTTCCATATACCCTTACAAGAGCTTGTTCAAGAAAGCGGTAAACCGGTATATTCTCAGCCTTTCCTCTCTTTAATGCGGGCTTACATATTTTTATTTCTTCATAATTAACAGCATCAAATTCTGCATATTTTTTAATCCGTATGGGGAAGAGGTGACATGAAATGGGTTTTTGAAATGATATCTTTTTCTCTTCCCAGGCCTTCTCAATTGAACATGAATAAATACCATCCTTATACTGGGCATATGCACATTCTGCTTTACCTATCAGTGGAGTTACCATATCTCCATCAGAATCGATTATGCTTGTCCCCTTTTGCTCCACTGCCCTTATCCCTTCAGGTCGCATATATTGCTTCAGCACCGGCCATATTTCTTCCAGTATTTGTGCTTCACCTTCTTCAAGTGGTGCTCCTGAATCACCCTGCAGGCAACAATAGCCCCGGCATTTTTCTAAATCACATGCAAATTTTTCCTCGAAAATAGCACTTGATATTATTGTTTCACCAAGAGAGAGCATGAAATAAATTAAATAAGTGATTTGCCTGTCATCTCCTCAGGCACCGGTATATCCATCAAGCTCAGTATGGTTGGTGCCACGTCCGCCAGTATCCCTTCACTGATGTGCTTATATCTATCAGTAACGAGTATACATGGCACAGGGTTAAGTGAATGGGCTGTATTAGGGCTGCCGTCTTTATTAACGGCATTATCGGCATTACCATGATCAGCTATGATGAGCACCTCGTAATTATGTTCTGCAGCTGACTCTACAATTTCACCCACACATTTATCAACAGTGTTAATGGCTTTTTGTATAGCTTCATAAACACCGCTATGACCAACCATGTCACCATTGGCAAAATTGAGGCAGATGAAACCATACTTTTCCTTCTTGATCTGCTCAATTACTGAATCTTTAACTTCAAAGGCACTCATTTCCGGCTTCAGGTCATAGGTAGCCACTTTGGGCGAGGGGATAAGTATCCTGTTCTCATTCCTGAACTCCTCCTCTCTTCCACCGGAGAAGAAAAATGTTACATGAGCATATTTTTCCGTTTCAGCTATCCGCAGCTGTGAAATTCCGGCATCTGACAATACCTGCCCGAGAGTATTTTTTACATTCTCTTTAGGAAACAATACTTTTAATCCTTCAAATTCAGAATCATAAGGGGTCATGGTATAATAATGAAGGGGAATTGTAAGCATGCCATACTCGGGCATATCTTCCTGGGTAAGTACTATTGTCAGTTCCCTGGCCCTGTCATTCCTGAAGTTTATAAATATGACCACATCACCTTCATTGATAAGCCCCAGAGGCTTCCCGGAATTATCAACGTGAACCAGCGGTTTCACAAATTCATCTGTTACACCCTCATCGTATGATTCCTGGAGTGCTGCAAGCATATCCTGTGTCTTTTTGCCTTCACCCTTTGTCAGCATATCATAAGATAGCTTTATCCTTTCCCATCTCTTATCCCTGTCCATAGCATAATACCTGCCAATAAAAGATGCCAGTTCCACACTTGTATTATCTATATGTTCAAGCAACTCACTGACGAAACCTTTCCCGCTTCTGGGATCGGTGTCACGGCCATCACCGAAAGCATGAACCAGTACTTTTGAGAGCCCATAATCCTGGGTCATATCACACAGGGCATACAGATGCCGGTTAAGTGAATGCACTCCCCCATCTGACAGGAGGCCCATGAAATGTACCTGTTTGCCATTCTCACGTGCATACATAAAAGCATCAATCAGCTTTTCGTTTTCCTTTATTTCTCCACTTCCTATAGCCTTATTAATCTTAACCAGGTCCTGATATACTATTCTGCCAGCCCCGATATTAAGATGACCAACCTCTGAATTGCCCATCTGTCCTTCCGGCAGTCCTACATTCTCTCCCGAAGTAAGTAAACGTGATGAGGGATAATCCCTGGCCAAACGGTCCATATTAGGGGTTGGTACATTTGCTATTACATCTGATCTGGATCCATCACCCAATCCCCAGCCATCCAGAATCATAAGTAGTACTCTGCTGTTCATTATACAATAAAAGTTTACAATAAATATAAACCTTCAATAAAAGCATATCTGCCTTTAAATGAAGGTTACAAAGGTAATATAAATATTAATCCCCTATTATCTGGCGGGCTTTTATATTTAGAGATCCCGGTTCACATGTTTCCTGGTATTCAATATCACGACCAACATATCTCCACCATTCTTCAACAGTGAAATTACGTGACGTAAGCTGACACATATTCTGAGCCATATAATCGACATGCGATGCCCTGGAAATCAAATTTTTATTCTCTGTCTTACCCTCGCTACCTGATAAGAGGTATTTGCCATCAGGGCTGTAAGCAAGTGCATATACCATGCCATCATTATCATCAAGTGATACAGGGGGTTCAGTAAGATCATTATAATTCCATATCCTGATAAATCCGCCCTGGCTGCTGGTTGCCATCTGGTTAAGACTTGTATTGAAGCATATTGATGTTATCCCGGATGAATGTGCGGTCATTGACCGGGTTATTATTCCCTCTTCAGCATTGCGTATTTCCAACAGGCCACTATGGTAACCCACCGCATAATTTATATTGTCCCTGAATCTTACAATTTCAATCGAACCATTCTCAGTATTTGCTGAATTTATTCTTGTATTATCTTCCATATTCCACATATGCAGTATACCATTCTCAGAGCCGGCAACCAGATACTTTCCTGAAACTGATATATCAACAGAATTAATGGCTTCATCGCTAATTACCAAAATTTTAGGCTGCTTTTGCTCCAGATCCCAGAGTATTACCTGACCATCAACACCTGCAGACACCAGCTTATTATTATCAGGAGTAAAGACGAGGGATTTAATTCTATCTGTATGGCCGGTAAGTTCTAACATTTCTCCCTGCCCTGATACAGGCAGTATTCTTATTATTGCACTGTTGCTACCGCATGCCAGCAATTGTCCATCAGCACTTGCAGTCAGAACCTCAATTATTTCATCGCTCTCAAAAACAGGGGCAGGCATTTTTGCCTTGTTCCGAATATTCCACCTGAAGACACTTCCGTCAGCACTCGATGAACAGAAATCTCCAGTCCCCGGGATGAATGTAAGGCTATGCACTGACTTATTGTGTCCTTCGAATGTATTATAATTTAATCCTTCATATTGCTTTTCAACATTATAAAGCCCCAGGTAAATATCGGCATCGTTATTCATCCCTCCGTTATTTACATTGAAGAGGTATGCCTGATAGGCCAGCAACACCTGTAAGTCGCCTTCCCCTTTAAACTGTAATGATCTAACAGCCATTGATTTGGCCGTCGACACCATCCTTTTCATCGTGGCTGTATCGACCTGTGCCAATGCCCTTTCTTCCTGTATCTTTGCTTCCGCCGCATTACTGGCTGCAATTTGCTTTTGTCGCAGCGCCTCCATAGCATTCATTCTTTCTTTATTTGCAGTTTCGAGTGCGAGAGCTTCTTTCTCCTCTGCTTCCCTGGCATTTCTAATTGCTCTTTCTGCACTGCTTTCTGCTACCTGCTTTTGTTCGGTTGCCTGTAATCGTTGTTCTTCAGCTGCCTGCCTGTTCTTTTCAGCTTCCATTCTCCTGGTAAAGGCAAAAAGCATCATGAATACAGCAATCACGGCCGCTATGCCCAATACCATACTTGTTACCCTGCTTCTTATTAACCGTCGTTTCTGCGCCTTTATTTTATTTTCTTCCTCTTTTATATATTCTCTCTCACTCGTCCTCAGGTAGACCATTGCTCTCTCAAAAGCAGGGTTGAACCTTTCAGCCCATGTAAGAGTTGGTCTATTTTCATTTCTCCATTGAAGTGCAAGCTGCAGGTCAGGTGGACGATACAATGTAGTTTTTCCTTCCTGGAACATGGCTGCTGCTTCCGATAGCTTGAGGTACATTTGTTCTGACTCAGCTTCCTTATCAACCCATTCTCTTAGCCTGTCCCATATCCGCATAAGGCTCTCATGCGAAATATCTATAACCGATTTGCCATTCAGCCCGACACCTTCAGCAGGTGTTATAAAAGACCGGCCTGAGGACCTGAAGGTATCAATAACCTTGATGAGTTCTCTCTCTGAACAAACAGCGATTGATGCTATAGTACTAAGCTTGGTAGGATGTCTCACTCCTTTATTATCAGGGCCCTTTTCAGTTATGGTCCTGAACAAAGATTCACAAATTACTTTCCCTCTCTCATCAAGTTCCTCAAAGGCTTCATCGGCATGTCTTGACATTGCCTCCGACATCCTCCCTATAGCGTTATAATTGGATACAGATATCGGCTTGTTCGGCATATTCATTGACTGCCAGTTTTCCCATGTTCTCATTAAAGAGTGCTGAAGTACAGGTAACTGGTCAGTTCTCTCTCCTATTTCACTTATAAGCAGGTCAACAAGTTCATTGTCAATGCTTGTTCCCGCGTATTCTACCGGACCCGTTATTGCTTTCCTGTAATCATCTTCCACCATATGTGGTATAAGGTAATTACTACCGTTTATTAGCTCGGTCAGCCCCTGGAAATGGGCGCAATCGCCAATATAATCGGAGCGCATGGTCATAACAATGGAAATGCCTGAAGATGGATCTTTTACAGCATTTACGAGCAGATCCATAAAATACCTGTTATCCGCCTTGCTCACATCCGGATGAGCAGCACTTTTATATCTGAATACTTCCTCAAACTGATCAATAATGATTAATGTTTTACCATCCTTATCTATTTTCAATTTGTTTACAGCCTCTATAAGCCCCCTGTCATTTTTCCTGATAACACCATCTATTATTATTCTGTCAAGTTCCTTTTGTTTTAATGCAGGTATATTACTGGCAAGTACTGACACCAGGCTGCCCATAGGATCATTGCCTGGTCGCATGGTTAAAACCTGCCATTTTTTTATATCCTCGCCTGCCGAATCAGCCAGGCGAGGGATAACACCACAATAGACAAGTGATGATTTGCCACTTCCTGAAGCACCTATAACGGTTACAAACCTGTTATTAATTAACTTTTTCAAAACTTCCTCGCTCTGACCTTCCCTTCCAAAGAAAAGATCGCGTTCTTCAGGGGTAAAAGGCCTGAGCCCCGGGAAGGGGTTAAACCTGCCTCTTACTGAACTATTGACTTCCGGCATTTCTTTCATAATTCAAATATCAAAAAGTATTTATAGCTTTTATTCTCTGTTCAATCTCTGATAGAATACTATCAATATAATTCACCACAAGTGATGAATATTCAGGTTCATAAAAAACAAAATTCTCTATATCTTTCATATACAGCACATAGTATACACCTGACTCCCCTCTTAATTTTTCTGTATCAAATGTATGCCCGGCAGTATGCCAGTTAAAATATATGCTGTCTTTCAACTCATTATTCCCACTTGCAGCTGGCCAGATTATAAAATCTGTTCCCGGTTCGGGTAATGAATCTTCAATTTTATTTAGCAATTTAATCTTTTCCGCCATGCTTATCAATATGTTTTCAGGAATACCGGGAAAGAATTGTAACAATGAAAGCAATTTTATATAGACCAGCTCATTATCTTTGATATGATTATCTAAAATCTCGTCAAGCTGATCACGATATAGTTTAGGCAGGCGGTAGGAACAATTTCTGTAAACATCATCATAATTATCCTGAAGATACCTGCATGATTCTTCTCTTAATATCCGGTGTACACCAAAAAGCAGGGCAACCAGAAAATCTGTTTCTGCCGGTTTGGTAAGCTCATACAGTCTCCTGAGAGAACATACTTTTGTCCATACGCCTATATGATTATAGTCTTTATTAACTAACTCCGTAACGAGCGTCTTATAATCAGGCAAATCACCGGGATAAAACCTGGAAAGGTTTTTTAACTTAATTCTTGTAGGAGCCTGGTCAAACAATGCTTTGAGCTGTGGTTTTATACCCTCCTCAACAGTCATATCAAGCAATTCGAGAGCAAAACTTACACTTACCACGGTTCCATGTTCCAGGTTTTCTCTTATTCTCTGAACTGCATTCTTTTCATAGGACAGAGTCAGCATATCATACAACAGGTTCAACCACCACTCAGAATCTTTATCAATATTCTCATAAAGCAGGTTATCATCATTTTCCTTCAGTATCAATTGTGCTGACAGGTTCCATTTCAGCAACCCAACGATATACAGAATCTCGTGGTTTATCCTTTCCCTGTTATTATCATCGGTCTTATATCCACACTTTTCCAATCCTCTTACAGCTTCTTGCCTCAGCAACCTGTGAACAGACCATAGCCTGGGTAACAGGAAATCAGTAGCCTTCTTCCCCCCGGTCTCAGCAAAGAGTCTTACTATAAGACGCCTTACCATAATATTACCGGATGATCGGAAGAAATGGCGGGATAAGGCCGGGAATGCCTCCTCCCCAAAGCTTCGGAGTACTGAATAGGCATCCCTGGCCAGGTGCTCATTATCAAGACATTCACATATTTCAGGTAATAATTCTCTGATCCTGAATTTTCCGGCAATATATATCGTTTCTCTCCTGATATCATCATCCTCATCCCTTATAAGCCTCATCAGATCTGTTACTACAGGCGGTGCCTGTTGTGCCATTATTGCTTGAAGATGCATTTTCCTGTTACTGCTCTCTTCAATAGTTGAGACAAGGTCTTTTCTCTTTCCGAACCCTTCCTTCTCAAGGCCTGATTCAATACCTTTTAAAACTGAGTGTAATCTTTCACCCAGGCCATTATTCCCATATTTACCTGACATCAAATGTCTCAAGAGAGGCAACATGTCAGGATTAAGATGTTGCTCGGCTTTATTGATGACCTGTTTTAGCATCAACCTGTTATCAGAAATGTTTTCATGTATGTCCGAGCTCGTGATGAGATCAAAATAATTATTGCTTATGAACAGCCCCGCTGAACCTGCTGTTTTAAAATTCCCTTTTTCAGTTTCTTGAGTGTAACCCGTCTGTTCAAATACTTCCTCATCAAGGGATTTCTTTATTGAAAACCTGAATGACTTATACAGTCTAAGGGCGACAATCCCCCATGCCACTATCAATAATAAAAGCACCCACGAAAAATGGATTAACTTAACAAAAGTCAATGCTCCAATACCTGTCAGTAACAAACCTGTTGCAAGTACTGCAATCTCATTTATCCTGCCGTCAATTGCTGACTTTACGGAATGCCTGAGATTCTCACCCAGTGGTTGACTGAGAATATTCAGGGCAGGCCTCTCGACAGAAATGTTCATTGATCTGGAAAATATTCTGCTGAATGCCATTATCAGGAAGAAAACCAGGAAGCCAGGAGTTCCACCTGAGATTTCACCTGTAGAGCCAAGTGCTATAGCCACTATGGTAAACAGTCCTATAAGAACTGGTGAGATGGCAAGCGCAATCTCCGTTCCCTGTCTCTTAATTATCCTTGAAAAAAGAAATACATTTATAATCAATGCCAGAATCATCATGCTCCCCTCAAAAAACCCAAGGAATCTGGCCAACGCAAATTCAGAAGGATATCTGACCCTTGTTACGGCCATGAATGAATACTGTACGAAAAAAAGCACAGCGACAGAAAGAGCGAAAAAGATTCCAAGCAAGCGTATATATTTTTTATTCAAGAAAACCTTTAACCCGGTTTCGCTATGTTCAGGATGTGCATTCTTAAGCAGGTTTTGTTTATGACCCTTTATAATATCCAATTGTATCAAAAAGGCCACGATTATGCTTACAGCACTAATAATAAGCATATCGGGGACATAAATAAATGGTAGCAACACAGGGATGATAAAACTACCTATTATAAATCCAGAAATGAGTGCTGAATTAAGAACACCTGAGGTTCTTTGTTCTTCCAGCCCCTTGAATATGCGCGTCGAAGTACCTCTGAGACCCATCACTGTCAGGATAAAAAGAGGGCCCAGCAGCATAAAGAATAAATAAAAGACCCAGGGTTCAGGAGCGAAGCGAACAAGGATCCACATTACTGCTGTAAGAATCAGGATAAAAACCATGTTAAGTACCGAGAGCAAGGAAAAACGCATTCTTGATTGGAGAAAGGAGTAAAGAAATGTCAACCCGGCACCAAGTAGTCCACTGAAGATATATGCTCTTGCCATATCAGTCTCATCAAACCTGGAAAGAAATGTGGCATGAGCAGTAATATTGAAAATGCTATAATAGATGCCGATGACAACCGACTGAATCAACAGAAGGCCTATAATGCTACGCTTCTCCCTCCCTGAAACAAAGAGTTTTAGTATATTTAATCCCATTCTGGCATCTTTTCAACCTACTAAATTAGCCAATAAATACCAACGCACTTTTTGATAAAAAATTTAGTTACCAACATATTGTGACATATAATAAACAATAATACGGCGCTGCTTCCTGATTGTTACAAATTACACCGCTTGCTGAACAGGGATACATTAATGTTCTTCATTGTAAGGAGGATGCGATATAATTATATCCATCAGCTTTCCGGGATCAGCCCTCAGTCCATCAATTATAATACGTGCTTTATTATAGTATTCTTCCCTTTCAGCCAGTTTGGCAACTATATATTTTTTCAGATCTCCAGGGCTCATATTTTTAAGTAGGGGGCGCACTTTTTTTGCTTTTGCCAGCCTATGTATAAGTGTTGCAGCATCATGTTTAAGATATACTGTTATCCCGGTGCTGTTCATATACTCCATATTATCCTTATAACAAGGAGTCCCTCCGCCACATGCAATTATATGATTATCATGCTGCCGTATGCTTCTTAGGGTTTGGGATTCTATCTCCCTGAAATAGTCTTCTCCTGATGCGCTGAATATATGGTTCACTGTCCTGCCCTCAGCATTCTCAATGATGGAGTCAAGGTCCGCAAACTGCCATTCAGCTCTTGCGGCCATCCTCTTACCAAAGGTTGATTTACCTGATCCCATAAAACCTATCAGGTATACTGTCATAACAGTTATTTTATCTGTTTCCTTTTTCTGCAGGGTCTTAAAGTTCCAGTTTCATCTGGGAATTATCGCTGCGTTCCTTATTTTCAGGTTCTCTGATTTCTTCAACGTCCTCTTCACTACTCTGTTCCGATTCTTTACGGACAACGGGGTCAATCTCTTTAATATTTTCTACACTATAATTGGTCAGCCGCTTACCTTTTGCCCTGTAACTCTTGACTCCAATAAATTCAGCCACTTCAATTATTTCATTATTCCTTCCTTTATGCTTCCCTCCAAATTCGATCTCAAGGCGGGGATATTCAACTTCTGTCAGGCTAATCAATTTTGAATCGGGATGCTCACTTATGAAACAGAATGGTTTTTCTGTTTCTTCAATTGTGAACCTTTTTACATAATAATATTCAGCTTCAGCATCCCAGTAAACAGCGGAATAGACCACACCGGCCCGGAATTTTTCTATAATAAGAATATTATCTTCAAAATGATTTGTAAGATCAAAATTAGTAAGCCGCGCTATTCCGGCCTTGGTAATTACCATAATCTGATCGTCAGCACTGAATTCTCCCAGATATTTTCCTCGTGACTCAGCATTAAGGCGGGCAACGGTGTCATCAAACCATATTTTCCTTCCTCCAAGAGTTGATACTCCTTTCTCCTTCAGGTTTATTTTCTGCACTGCATATCGTGTAAGGATATTACCCATTGATGACTTGCCCTTAATGGCCAGCTCACTGAAATCAAACTCAAAAGATAGTTTCTTCAACCTTGGACGGGGACGATGATTCACCCTTATCACCTCTGCTTCACCGTTAGGATTGGCACTGAAATATAATATCCTGGATTCTTTTGTCCCCTTTGTAATATCGTATTCCTTATCACGGGTAATGCTTGTAACCGCACATCGCTTCACCATGATGTTACCTCCCCTGCCGTCCTGATAAACTATATTATAAATGGTACGATTATCATTCTTTCTGAACACACCTGCATATATTATGTTTTTCCCAACGAATTGTTTTTCTGACACTTTACTTACAATGTAGGTGCCGTCTTTAAGGAAGATAATAATATCATCTATATCGGAACAATCACATACATATTCATCTTTCTTCAGGCTGGTACCAATAAAGCCTTCGTCACGGTTTATATAAAGTTTGGCATTGTTTGCAGCTACTTTGGTTGCTTCAATCTGGTCAAAACTTTTTATTTCGGTTTTTCTTTCTTTATCCTTACTGTATTTCTTCTTTATCTGCCTGAAGTAATTAATGGTATAAGGAATAATATTGGCCAGGTGATTCTTTACCTCATCGAGTTCTGTTTCAATGCCTTTAATAAGACTGTCGGCCTTTTTCACATCATACCTGGATATTCTCTTGATTTTTATTTCAGTAAGTTTAATAATGTCATCCCTGGTAACATCTCTTTTCAGTTTTGGCTTAAAGGGTTCAAGTCCTTTATCAATAGCATCTATTACTTCCTCCCACGTTTCACATTCTTCAATATCCCTGTATATTCTTTCTTCTATGAATATTTTCTCAAGTGATGACATATGCCAGCTTTCCTCGAGCTCGTTCAGTCGTATCTCCAGTTCTTTTTTTAACAGATCGACGGTATTATCGACCGTACGTCTCAGAATTTCACTTACCCCGATAAATTCTGGTTTATTATTGAAGATCACACATGCATTTGGAGAAAGAGATATTTCACAATCAGTAAAGGCATAGAGTGCATCAATTGTTTTATCAGGAGATACCCCTCCTGCCAGGTGGATAACTATTTCCACGTCCTGAGCGGTATTGTCATCTATCTTTTTAACCTTTATCTGTCCTTTATCATTTGCTTTAATTATCGAATCGATCAGGCTGCCTGTGGTTCTTGAGAAAGGTATCTCGGTAACCACTAGTGTTTTCTTGTCAAGTTTTTCAATTTTCGCCCTTACTTTAACATTACCTCCCCGTATTCCGTCGTTATACTTTGATACTTCAATCATGCCCCCGGTAGGAAAATCAGGATATAATTCAAATTCCTTATCCTGGAGGTAGAGGATGGCTGCATCAATAAGTTCAATGAAATTATGTGGAAGTATTTTTGAAGCCAGTCCTACGGCAATGCCTTCTACTCCCTGCGCCAGCAACAGTGGGAACTTTACCGGTAAGGTAACGGGTTCTTTGTTTCTGCCATCATAAGACTGTTTCCATTCTGTTGTTTTGGGATTAAAGACTACATCAAGAGCAAACTTCGATAATCGAGCTTCTATATATCGGGGGGCTGCTGAGCCGTCACCTGTAAGCACATTACCCCAGTTCCCCTGAGTTTCTACCAGTAAGTTTTTTTGTCCCAGCTGAACGAGGGCATCACCTATTGAGGCATCGCCATGAGGATGGAACTGCATGGTATGGCCTATGATATTGGCCACCTTATTGAACCTGCCATCATCCATTCTCTTCATTGAATGCAGTATCCTTCTCTGAACTGGTTTTAGTCCGTCAGTAATATGAGGTACAGCCCTTTCCAGGATTACATAAGATGCGTAATCAAGGAACCAGTCCTCGTACATGCCCGAGAGGGCAGTAACTTTCAGCATCTCCTCGGCTGCTCTGCCTTGTTCGTCGCTGTCTTTAGCGTATTTAATATCTTTCTTCCCCTTCTCCGGAGTATTATTGCTCATACCACACAAATCTTTACCGTCAAAAATTTAACTATCTTCAAGCAGTTTTGCTTCTTCCTCTATCATATCTACCTCGAACCTGAGGTTTTCTATAATAAACTCCTGCCTGTCGGGTGTGTTTTTACCCATATAGAATTCAAGGAAATCCTTTATTGAATCATTACGCTTTAACCTGACGGGTTCAAGTTTCATATTTTTACCTATAAAGTGTTTGAATTCATCAGGTGATATTTCCCCGAGACCCTTAAAACGCGTTATTTCGGGATTGGCACCCAGTTCCCTCATGGCCTTATCCTTCTCTTTCTCGGTATATATATATCTTGTTTGCTTCTTGTTACGTATACGCCATAAGGGCGTTTGAAGTATATAGAGGTGTCCCTTTCGTATAAGATCGGGGAAAAACTGAAGGAAAAAAGTCAGCAATAACAACCTGATATGCATACCGTCCACATCGGCATCTGTTGCAATAACAACATTATTATACCTGAGATTATCTATTCCTTCTTCAATATTGAGAGCAGACTGCAGCAGGTTGAACTCTTCATTTTCGTATACTATTTTCTTGGTAAGCCCATAGGTATTGAGAGGCTTACCTCTCAGACTGAAAACAGCCTGTGTTTCAACATTCCTTGATTTGGTTATCGATCCGCTTGCCGAGTCCCCCTCTGTGATAAATATGGTAGAATTAAGACGGTGGTCATGGTTGGTATCATAATGTATACGGCAGTCCCTCAGCTTTTTATTATGCAGGTTAGCCTTTTTAGACCTTTCTTTGGCCAGCTTTTTTATTGAAGAAATTGCTTTCCTCTCTTTTTCAGATTCAAGTATTTTATTAAGCAAAGCCTGGGCTACTTCCTGGTTCTTATGAAGGTAATCGTCAATTGATTTCCTGACAAACTCACCAATGAAATTCCTCACCGAAGGTCCCCCGGGAGCCATATTTTTTGATCCAAGCTTTGTTTTTGTCTGCGATTCGAATACTGGTTCTTCCACCTTAATGCTTAGAGCTGCTATTATTGAAGTCCTTATATCAGAAGGCTCAAAATCTTTCCTGTAAAAATCCCTTATAACCTTAACCAGTGATTCCTTAAAGGTCGACAGGTGCGTTCCTCCCTGTGTTGTGTGCTGGCCATTGACAAAACTATAATAGTCCTCGCCATACTGGTTGCCATGAGTGAAAGCTATTTCGATATCCTCACCCCTGATGTGAACGATGGGATACAAGCCCTCCCTTGACATATTTTCATTCAGGAGATCAAGTAAACCATTTTTTGACTGGAATTTTTCACCGTTGAAGTTTATTGTAAGACCAACGTTGAGGTAGACGTAATTTCTTATCATGGCCTCAACATTCTCGGAAATATAATGATAGGAATTGAACAGTTCCTCATCCGGCACGAAGATAGTAAGTACCCCGTTGGGCTCTTCAGTCTTGAAAATATCAGTTTCCCTCACCAGGTTCCCCTTTTCAAACTCGACTTCCTTTGCTTTTCCGTCTCTTACTGCTCTGACAAGAAACTTACTGCTAAGAGCATTGACAGCCTTTATACCCACACCATTAAGACCCACTGATTTCTTAAATGCCTTCGAGTCATACTTGGCCCCTGTATTCATCTTTGAAGCCACATCCAATAGCTTACCCAGTGGTATTCCCCTACCATAGTCCCGTACTGATACTTCATGATCAACAATGCCTATATCAATCTTCTTTCCATTGCCCATCATGAACTCATCAATAGAATTATCCATCACTTCTTTAATGAGAACATATATACCATCATCCTGCGATGATCCATCACCAAGTTTTCCTATGTACATACCGGGTCTGAGCCGTATATGTTCCCTCCATTCAAGAGTCTTTATGTTCTCTTCCGAGTAATTAGCTACCATTTATTACGGATTTTGCGCAAATATAATCAAAAGCAGGACTGCTTTGTCACCGATTTTTCAACAAAAAAACGCAGCAAAAATACCACATATTGTTTAAAATTTATTCGGGATAAGCTTAATGCTTGTTTAACTGATTGTTACAAATAATGTGCCTTTGTTTATAAAAAGGTGGTGTTAAGCATCATATAATACCCATTTGCTTCATAAGGATTGCTGCATTCATCTTTTCTGCAAGCCCGTCCCTCAGGATATAGTCAAACTTTACTTCATCACCTTCAATTTCAATTTCGAAGCACCTGTTCTTAATATTCTGATATTTGTCTGAAAGGCTACCCAGCAGGATATCATGGGTAGCAATAATTCCTGTAGCCCGATATTCTATTATCTTTTCGATAAATATTCTTGCTCCTTCGCTCTTGTCTTTTGAATTGGTGCCCTTAAGTATCTCATCGAGCATGAAGAATATATTCTCATTCTTTTCCAGCCTTTCCTTCAATATCCGCAATCTTTTAAGCTCCGCATAAAAATACGATTCCCGGTCAGATAAAGAATCTGTTGTCCGCATACTGGAAAATATGTTACACGGTGTAAACATAAATTCTTCGGCACATACGGGTGCACCCGCCATTGCCAGTACCATATTGACAGCCACGGTACGCAAAAAGGTACTCTTGCCGGCCATGTTAGCTCCGGTAATAATATTTATCTCTCCCCTGCTGTTTATTCTGAAATCATTATTAACCCTAGTTTCTGACGGTATCAGGGGATGTCCCATATTATGTGCGGAAAGATATACACGATCAGATAATTGGGGATAGCAATAGTGTTCATTGTTCATGGCATAATTTGCCAGGCTGCAAAGAGCATCAATGTGCCCGAGGTTTTCAAACCATTCAGGTAAAAGCTCAATGGCAGATTTTTTCCATGACTCAAGCCGTACTGCACACTGAATGTCCCATAGTAAAAGACCGTTTAGCGGTACAGCCATCAACATATTAAGCCTGCTGTCAAAAGCCTGTATTATCCTCGAGAGACGTTTAATGCTCAGTGATGCTGATTGGTCACTTGCAAATAATGACTTCTGCAGCTTATTTATATGGGTTGATCTAAAACTGTGATTTTCGAAGTGGTTCACCAGGTGGCTCAGGGTTTTTAATATGTTATGTTTCCTTGAAACCATAGAATGTATGCTGTTTATTTTACGCAGGTTTACAGATATAATTCCAAGGTTGACAATAACGGAAAGTACAAAAAATGAATAATGACTGGTACCCTCTATTGTCAGTACAAGCAAGGTTAGAGTAATAATGGGCATCAGTATACGAATCAACCTGTATGTTTTACTATTCAGGTACAGTGCTTTTTCTTTTAGCCAGTCATTTAAATCATCAATTATGTTTTTCTCTGTTCTCCCCATCATGCCATAAGCATTAAACTCCTGCCTCCACAAATCCATTGAGGCCAGCTCCTTAATGGCCTCCTGCCTTGGCTCCATTTCTGTACTCATTATATGCGGTGACATAAGCCATTCGGCAAGCATTTCCTCTCCCCTGCCGGTGCAGGTCCTGTTGAGATATTGATACAATGAATAGTTACCGAACAGGTCTATATCATGTGAGAAATCATGGTGCGGATCCAGATATTCATCCCCACCATTAAAGCAACTATGGTCGTTATTTAATCCGCTTATTTCCATCTCATTTATACGCAGCATATTTTCGTAGAAAGCCTTTTTAAAACTGTGATCTGAATATTTCTTGAGGAGGAAAATAAAAATAATAATCGCTGTAATAAAAGATGCTATAGCCACCAGCTGGCTTATTTTCCAGAATAATACAAGGAGTGTAACTCCTGCTATAGAAACAAAGAGCCTCGATAATGACAGATACAGCAATTTTCTACCGGTACCTGCTGCCAGGTTAATGTACTTGTCTGCATTATTCCTGTACAATTGTATTATTTTATCCATTTATGCTTTTTATTAGCTTTGTTTCTCATCCATATTGCTTCCCCTCAATTCTTTAAGAGCATTTTCCATCGTTTTTTGGACATGCATTGCCATTTTATCAGGATCTCCACTAACGAATCCTGAAGGGTGTATTGGCTTCAACATCCTCATTTTAAGTAAATAGCCTGCACTGAAAATAAAACCTTTCCTGGGTAGCACCTCCCCGGTTCCGTCAATCAAAACAGGGAGAATGGGTACATTATTATCAAGTGCCAGCCTGAAAGCCCCGTTTTTAAACCTGTGTATTTCACTGTCCGGTGAACGGGTTCCTTCAGGAAAAATAAAGACTGACTCGCCCTTTCTTAGTGCATCAGCCGATTTTTCCATCATTCTGATTACACTTTCCTTATTTCCCCTTTCCAACAATATATAACCCGCCATATGCATTGACTGGCCCAGGATCGGCACCTTGAAATTCTCCACTTTTGAAACCCACCTGTAATCAAGCCTGAGGCACTTTATTACAGGTATATCGAGTAAAGACTGATGATTTGAAATCATTACATAGTTATTTCCCGGAACATAATTCTCCCTCCCATCTATTTCCAGTTTCCACAGAGGGCTCACCCTTATAAGTACCCTTCCCTGCACTGATAGCCAGCGATGAACAAACAGCGCGCTTTTCCCGGCAGGAACACCTGTAAGCCAGATAATAATTGTAAAAGGGAACATAAGAATAATGAACAGTATACTGAAAACCCAGGTAAAAATAGATTTAATAAGATCCATAAACATTAAATTATAAAATTATAGACCAGATCATCGTCTGCCTCCAACATATTTTCATTCATTAGCCGGGCAATATCATCGAATGAATGCCTTGTGCCGGGTATTAATGATTCAACTTTCTTCCAGGAAGTTGGTCCTGAAAATTTACACTCCCTGATAATTCCTCTGGAGACCTCCATGCTTATGTGAGCCTTCTCCATGCCTATATTGAAGTCTTTTGAAAAAGTATAATCAGGACCCCAGGCGTAATTCCAATCCCAGGTAATGAATTTTTCCCTTTTTATCTTATTTATTTCCTTAATATCATTCTTATCAGGGATATAGCGCTCTGAACCTTTGAATAATAATGATACATGATTAAGGAATCTGTCTTTCAGTTCGGAAATAGTATCCACTCCCTTTATCTTCCCCTTCAGGTTACATACTCTGGTTCGGTTTGACTGTACAGCCCTGCTCCTTACATGAGCCTTTGTTGTGGCCAGGGCTCTTGACATAAGTTCAAGATCGGCTGAATACAATAAAGTACCATGGTGCAGTACTCTGTTTCTAAATATATGTTCAGCATTGCCTGATATTTTCATTCCTTCAGTCCTGATCTCATTTTTCTCGCCGGCATATGCTTTAATACCCTGGTCTGCAAGAAACGAGATCAAAGGCATGGAGGATACATTAAAATCAATCTGTTTCCCGTCAGGTGTATTTCTTATATAAGTGTAATTAAGGTTTCCCTCATCATGGTATACGGTTCCTCCACCCGATATTCTCCTGATAAGAGGGATATTTTCTTCCCTCAGGCACCTGGTATTTACCTCTTCGACCGGATTCTGGTGCTTCCCTATGATCACCGATTTACTGTTTACATATATCATAAAGATACCACTGTTGAAATTACTGAATAAATAATCTTCAGCAGCAAGATTAAACCATGGATCGGTGATATTATTATTGATTATCAGCATTCTCTCTTCTTTCAGTCCTGAAGAAATTGGAATTATTAACGATGCTCTTATCAATCAGCCTTAACAGCGCCAGGAAACTGTAGGCTATAAAAGACCCCAGCATTGCTCCTCCTATTATATCTCCAGGATAATGGACACCAAGGTATATCCTGCTGTAAGAGACGAGGGAAGCCCATATCAGGATAAAAACTGTGAACCATTTTTTCTTAATTAAACCCATACTGAGAACGGCCACTGCAAATGAATTGGATGCGTGTGAAGATACGAAGCCATACAATCCCGGGCATCTGTCATTTACGGTATGAACAAGTCCTGCCAGTGAAGGCTCATGGCATGGCCTCAGGCGCATGAATACCTCTTTAAATGCATGCACCGACAACTGATCAGATGCAGTGATGGTCAGGATAATAACAGGTATGATAAGCAATACCGTCCTTTTATATTTTATTGCGACAAGAACAAGTATGAATACATAGAGAGGCACCCAGGTGAGCCTGCCGCTGACAATAACCATGCACTTATCCCACCATGGTGAATGTATGGAATTAAAAAAAAGAAAAATATCCTGGTCAAGCTTTTCTATCATTAGTCATTTTTAAATCAGCTGTTCAGCGATTGCCAGAGCAGATCTTTAAGGTTGTCAAGCCCCATTCCTGTTACCGAAGAAATAAATACATAGGGTGTGAAATCTATTTCCTCCCGTATTTCATTCATCAGTTCATCATCCAGCAGGTCACTCTTTGTTATTGCCAGTATCCTATCCTTATCGAGCATTTCGGGATTATACTTTCCCAGCTCATCCACCAACACATTGTATTCATTCATTATATCATTGCTGTCGGCAGGAACCATGAAAAGCAACACGGAGTTTCTTTCTATATGTCTCATGAAACGGTAGCCCAGACCTTTCCCCTCATGAGCCCCTTCTATTATACCTGGAATATCGGCCATCACAAACGACTTGTAATCCCGGTAGGCAACTATCCCAAGGTTGGGTTCGAGTGTGGTGAAAGGATAATCGGCGATCTTGGGCCTGGCTGCTGACACTGTGCTCAACAATGTTGATTTTCCTGCATTTGGAAAACCTACCAGGCCAACGTCGGCCAGCACTTTCAATTCGAGTATGAACCAGTTTTCCTGTTCAGGCTCGCCTGGCTGTGCAAACCTGGGAGTCTGGCGTACCGATGTTTTAAAATGGACATTCCCCTGTCCACCCCTGCCTCCACGAAGGAGAATCTTCTCTTCACCGTCAGAAATTATTTCCAGCAATTGTTCTTCTGTTTCGGCATTCTTCGCTACGGTGCCAAGCGGAACATCCAGGTAAATATCCTTACCTTCAGCTCCAGTCTTCATTGATGATGATCCGGGCATGCCGTTCCCGGCAAATATATGCCTCCTGTATTTAAGGTGTATGAGTGTCCAGAGCTGCTTATTGCCCCTGAGTATAATATGCCCTCCCCTTCCGCCATCTCCTCCGTCAGGGCCTCCCTTTGGAACATATTTCTCCCTGCGCAGGTGTGCCGACCCGCTTCCGCCCCTTCCTGAACGGCAGAATATTTTTACATAATCAACAAAATTACTCTCAGGCATAAATTATATTAAATACTTGCTTCAACAGCCTTACACAGGCGCTTGAAAATTTCATCTATGTCACCCATACCATTCACCGGCAGGTATTTATCATCTTTCCTGTAGTAAGCAATAACAGGTTCAGTCTTTTCCTTATATACATTGATACGGTTTTCAATAATATCAACGTTTTTATCATCCGGTCTGCCTGATACTTCTGCTCTCAGGATTAATCTCCTGACCAGCTCTTCATGCATAACGTCCAGCATCAGCATTTTACGTATTGAGGTATTTTTTTCGCTTAGTGTTCTATCAAGAGCTATGGCCTGGTCAACCGTGCGGGGAAACCCGTCGAAAATAAATCCCCTGGCATCAGGGTTTGAATCCATCCTTTCAGCAATCATCTGGATAACTACTTCATCAGGAACAAGTTCTCCCCTTTGCATTATACCTTCTACCTTATTCCCCAGTTCGGTCTTCGCCGCAACTTCCTCCCTCAGCATGTCACCCGTTGACAGATGGATGAGACTAAACTCAGATGCAAGCTTTACCGATTGTGTCCCTTTTCCTGATCCCGGGGGACCAAAAATTAAATAATTAGTCATTTCTGTAAAATTATTTTAATTATTTATTACTGCCTTTAGCGATTCTGTATACTGATCCGAGGTTTCGCCCATAACCATCCCAGTCCAGTCCATAGCCGATGACAAAATCATTGGGGATCTCAAAACCCAGGTAATCGATCTTATGAGAGCCTGCATAGGCTTCTGGTTTAAGAAGAAGTGCAGCTACCCTGATTTCTTCAGCTCCCTGTTTATACAAATCTTCAATTATACCATCCAGTGTTTTACCGGTATCAATAATATCTTCAAGGATAATTATTGTTTTGTTACTCAGATCTTCGTTCAACCCGATAAGTCTCCTTACATTACCTGTTGACTTTAAGCCTTCGTAGGAGGATAATTTCATAAATGATACCCTGACATTCATCTCAATATTCCTGAGAAGGTCAGCAGTGAATACATATGAGCCGTTTAGTATGCTGATAAAAAGTAGTTCTTTACCTGTGTGGTCCTTTTCTATCCGCTCTGCAAGCTCTCTTACCCTGGCTAGTATTTCTCTTTCCTCTATAAATACTTCAAAGATCCTGTTCCTGATTTTCAGTTTCTTCATAAGCAAGGTTGGTGATGGGTTATACTATTGATGCGAAAATATAAAATATATACCTTATTTTTGTTTCAAATCAAAATAAAAACTTCATAAGATGAAGGCAAGAGTAAGCATAATTATGGGCAGTACATCCGATCTGCCTGTTATGGAGAAAGCTGCATCCATATTAAACGATTTTAAAATCCCTTTCGAGATAAACGCTTTATCTGCTCACCGTACTCCTGCAGAGGTTGAGAAATTTGCACGTGAAGCTTCCGGCAGGGGGATAGAGGTAATAATCGCAGCCGCAGGCATGGCTGCGCATCTCCCGGGAGTGATTGCAGCCATGACCACACTGCCGGTAATAGGAGTACCTGTGAAAGCATCACTTGAAGGTCTTGATTCATTGCTGGCCATTGTACAGATGCCCCCGGGTATACCTGTTGCTACTGTGGGTATAAATGCTGCACAGAATGCAGGCATACTGGCGGCCCAGATCATTGCGGGCAGCGACAAGGATGTTAAGAGCAGGCTTGTCAAGTTCAAGGACGAGCTCAAAACCAAGATAGTAAAGGCGAATAAGGACCTGGGCGAGGTGAAGTACGAGTATAAGACGAATTAACGCGAATTAACCTCACACCGCTGGCGCGGATCTTCAGATCCGTGCCTTACCTGCTAAATTTTCACTATGCGATAATTTAGAGATTACTCCGTCTGCCGCAGCCTCGCTTGCTTTCAGCAACCTCGCCCTGCTCGGTTCCATTATTCCAATTGTTGCAATCTCCCCATTCATAGAATTCTACCAGAAAATCTTTTTTCTGCCGGTTATTCTCAATATCTTGTATATTGAAAAGTTGACCAACCAACAACCAAGACAATGAAAAGAATTATTGTCCTGATAATATCGGTAATGGTATTAGCATGCAAAAGAGATGTTAAGCCGGTGGAAGAACAATCATATGATCGCGATGAATTCTTTGTTGTTGACTATGAATCGATCCTTAATAACCAGTCATTAGTTTCTCTCAGCGACCTGGCAGGTGATATTGAATACATACCTCTTGAGACAAATGATAAATGTCTGCTTAGATCAACAGCAAAATACCATTTTACTGATGAATTTATTTTTGTCAATAACATTGAATATATCCTGCAGTTCGACAGGACAGGAAAATTCATAAAACAGATTGGCAAGCATGGAAGGGGCCCCGGTGAGATAGGACTAATAAGAATTCTGTCTGTTCTCGACGAACAGCAGCAGCTTGTTGTTCAAACCAACTGGGCACGGAAACTATATTATTTCTCCTATGATGGTGATTTCCTGAAATCAGTTCAGGTAAAAGATATTTATAGGATAAAGGCTCTAACTGGTCAACGCTATCTGTTTTTTGAATCTTGTTACCGTGGAACTGAGGACTATATGTTTGCACTGGTAAAAGCTGAAGGAGACACCCTGGATGTGGTAAGCAATCACTACAAGTGGGAAAATAAAACCGGCATGGTGCAAACATTCTCATACCATTTGTTTGTTCCTTTCTACTTCTATAATAACACAATCTCCTTCAAATCAATGCATAATGACACTGTCTATCATGTGGTCGGAGATTCGATATCACCAGAATACCTGGTTGACCTCGGAAAGTACAGACTTCCTCAGGAATACAGGATTGAAGTGCCTTCCTCAGGAGGGGCTCAGGGATTTGCCGAGAAAAGCAAAGGATACAGGTTCTGTTCAGTTTTTGAGGCTGATGAGATTCTTTTTATATCCAGCAAAGATTACCGGGACAATATTCAATATAATATTATTTATGACAGGCCTGCCGGAACCGGGGCATTGCTTGTCGACGCGGATAAATCCCCCGGACGTATCATTAATGATATTGATGGTGGTCCAGATTTCTGGCCTAAGGCAGCGATAAATGACAGTACGCTTTACATGCCAGTCCGTCCGCTTGATCTGAAGAAAAAGGAACTCAGGGATAAAATAATGAACAGCGATATAGATCCTCAAAATTATTTGTCTCTTCTCGAAATGATTGACAGCCTGGATGAAAACGACAATCCGGTGCTGATGATTGTACGGTTGAAAAGGTAAATACCATAACCCAGTTCAACAATTCAACATCTACGGTTTGCCGTTAGTCGTTAGTCGTTCGTCGTTTGCCTCCTGTATAGATACCAGTACGCCAGCGGTATAAAATACAAACTCACCACCGTTCCCAGTGCCATGCCTCCGATAACAGTCAGCGCCAGCGGTTTCTGCAGTTCCGAGCCAATGTCTGAGCCAAACAAAAAGGGTGTCATGGCCAGTATGGTAGTGAGACTGGTCATAATAATGGGCTTCAGCCTCCTGGCCCCTCCTTCATAAATAGCCTCCTTTAAGCCCATACCTGACAACCGCAGGTGGTTAATTGTGTCGATCTTCAGTATCGAATCGTTTATAATGATACCCGACATAACAATAATACCTATCATCGACATCAGGTTAACCGTACCGCCGAATATCCAGAGAAGCAAAAGGGCCCCGGATATGTCGATAGGCAGTTCCAGCAGTACCACAAAAGGCAGCTTAAGCGATTCAAACTGTGATGCGAGAATAAAATAGAGCAGCAATACCGATATCAGTATAATAAAAATCATTTCCCTGAATATCTGCTGACCGGAGATCAGAGATCCCGAGAAGCGTACATTTATATCATCTTCCTCCGTAACCACTGAACGCACCTGTGCTACCAGCCTCTCAGGTGAGTGAGTCTCAATATCCATGCTCAACGGTACATATTCGCCATACATGCCTCCTTTAATATACTTGTAGCCATGTACCCTGCTCACATTTACCAGGTTACGCAATGCTATCTCCTCACCCCTGCTGTTCTCCACAAAGCTCTCCGAAATAATATTGGATATATATTGCCTGTCTTCGGCCAGTACAATTGGTAATATCTCATGCGACGCCCTCAGCTCACCTGCCCTGTTACTGCTGAAAGCCGTCCTCAACCTGAGATACAGATCCTGCGGGTTCACCTCGTATAATAGCAGCTTTTCCCGGTCTATACTGACCTCTACTTTCTCCCCGGTGGGCGGCATGGCTGTCATTGCCTCTGGCCAGTTCTCATCGAGGGAAGACCTGATGCGCTCAACCTTATCCAGCGAAGGTATCCTGTCTTCCGAAAGCAGGCTAAGGTGTACTACCAGTCCTGCTTCAGTTGCAGAGAATATTTTCTCAAATACATTTTCCTGTGGAATGATACTTAATGAAGCTGCAGGCCAGCTTTCAGAAACATATTGACTGATCCTTTCCCTGAGTTCTGTGAACACCGAATAATCCTCAGCTTTTAAGTATATTTTTGATTGTGTGTATGTCTGGTCGTAATCGCGGTTAAAAATAAAGTCCTGCTCACCGATAAAATTATTTGATTGCACAATAAAGTCACTGCAGTTATTTAATATATCAAGTACTCGCGATGAGTTTTCATTTACATCGATATTCTCATTCCAGTCTATCATAACAAGCATCTCATCCTGCTTTACTGCTGGCAACCTTTCCTTCTGCATGGAAGTAAAAAGCCATACACTTACCACCATCAGCAGTAAAAATACCGGTATAGCTATACGCCTGTACCTAAAGAAAAACCTCATACCTCCTTCATACCTGTTCTCAAGGTTACTGAAAGATATCTTTTTAACGAAACGGGTAAGGGCACCCTCCCGCTGATTCTTATAGAACTGCCTGAAAAGGGTAGGCAACAGCATTATTGAAACAGCAAAGGAAACGAACAAGCCTATGGAGATGGCTATAGCCTGGTCATAAAACAAAGCTCCGGCTATACCACTCAGGAATATCAGGGGTATAAATACGGCACAGGTTGTAAGTATAGAAGAAAGTAATGGGCGAATAACCTCGTTTGTTCCCTTGATGCAGGAATCAGCAACAGGGTTACCCCTATTCATGTACTGTGTAATATTATCGGTTACAATTATGGAGTTGTCGATCATCATTCCCACGCCAAGTATAAGGCCTGAAAGTGAGATTATATTCACCGATAATCCCACAAGGTGAAAGAACAGTATACTAATAAAGACAGATGCAGGTATGCTCAGCCCTATCAGCCAGGGTGATCGTCCGTCCCGAAGGAAAAAGAACATTACCAGGAATGCTATGGTACCCCCTATCAGCAAACTGGTTTTAAGGTTCGACATTGAGAAATCCAGTATCCTGGTCTGGTCCTGTGATATCTCAAATTCTATATCCGGATAATCATTATTGAATATTGTAATAAGCTCGTCAAGATTTTCTTCCAGGTCGGCCATCCTCGCGGTAGCTTTTTTGATGATAGCCAGCGAAACCGACCTGTTTTCACCATTCAAATACATGCCAGTGAGCCTGCGCTGTCTTTGTCCTACTTCTGCCACATCTTTGAGCTGAACGAGCTTTTCTCCTGCACGGATATAGATATCGGCCACATCATCTACTGTTTTCAGGTATGAACTGAATTCCAGGTTGTAAAGGTACTTACCGTCTTTTACCAGTAGGCTCCCGATATTAAGGTTATTCCTTTCGATAGCCAATCGTATATCATTTTCATCAATCCCCATGCTTATTGCCTTCTCCAGGTCCGGCTGAATATAAATTTCTTCCTGTACCTGCCCGGTAATATCGGCAATGGCCACCTCCGGCAATTGTTCAATACGTTTCTTTATAACAGTCTCCGAAAATTTACTGAGCTCGTTAAACCTACCGTCTGAATATGTATTAGCTGCCAGGCTCAGGTTCAGAAAGAATACTGGAATATCTGTTGCACTGGCCTTAATAATACGCGGTCTTTCAAGATCGTTGGGAAGAGAATTCATGCTTCCGTCGATCTTTTCGTTCACTTCCATAAAAGCCAGGTCTATATCCGTCCCGTATTCAAATTTAAGAAGGATAATTGCACTGCCGTTACGCGATTCGGATTCAATATCATCCAGTCCCGGTACCTGCAGCAGGTTGCGCCTGAGTATGCTCACTATTGAGTTTTCTATCTCCCTTGCCGAATTATCAGGCCTGGATACTGCTACTGTAATTTCTGGAATATCAATATCAGGCATCAGCGACACGGGAAGCCGCCCCGATGAGACTACACCCAGCATTATAATGGCTACAAAGCTCATTATTACTGCTACCGGTCTGTTTATCAGGAATTTTACCATTAAATATTGTTGAATCGTTGAATTGTTAAATTGTTGAATTGTTTATCACGAATTAACATCACTTACTTTTTACTTTTTACTTTTGTCTTTTTACTTTTGTCTTTTATCTTTTCCCTGCTCCATATTATTACCCGTCCTCCTCGCTCACCGCTCATCTCTCACCGCTTTTCCCTGCTCCCTGCTCCCTGCTCCATGCCCCCTGCTGACACCCATAAAAACCGGCAGAAACAACACCAGTCCTATAATGCTGAAGATCAACCCACCTATAGTACCGGCTGCCAGTGAGAACCAGAACCTTTCATCCTTGCCTGCCAGCAGGAAAGGTGCAAGACCGATAACTGTTGACATTATGGTCAGAGCAATGGGTATGATCTTGGCATTGTATGCCTTGATATACAATCGCATTTTTGTCAGTACATTTTTTCTCTTTTTAAAATTATTATAATCGTTTACTATATACAATGCCGAGTTAACTACCAGTCCTGCAAGCAACAGCATTGCTGCCAGTACCCCTTCATCGGGTCGTATTTTAAATATGTGGAAAGTAAGGAATACACCGATAAATGAGAATGGTATGAGGCTTATTACCACCAGGGGCTGGGTAAATGATTCAAGCAGTATGGCACAGATAAAATATATTATCAAAATTACCAGGAATATAAGGTAGAAATTGCTCTCCCGCTCACCCCATGAATAACGGTAATATGATCGATCGGCAGAATAACCTAGGGGCAGTATCGACTTTGTCTCCTTGATATTCCTGTCAAATATTATCTGTCCCAGCTCATAGTTACCAATAAAACTATACATAACCATCAGAACATATTGCTGATCCTCCCGGGTTATTTTATTGTCAGTAATATCAGATCTTACATTGGAAAAGTCTTTCATCTTAACCAGCACCCCGTCAGGAGTTTTAACAGGACTGTTCACCACCGTCCAGTAATCATATTCCTCGCTCTGCCTTGACTTTATTGTCATAGGTGCCCTGAAATCATTTACAAAAGGATAAAGTGAAGGAGTCCTCGACCGGGAGTATTTGTTCACCTCAGAATAAGCAAAACCCAGGTCAGAATTATTGTTTGCAAGGTAAGCTGCATCTAGACTCAACCTGTTCCTGGTTACTTTCTTTGTGCGGTAACGGTCTCCTCTGCCCATAATATATACCTCCTGTATACGAGGGTGCTGAAGGAGCCTGACCTTAAGGTCTTCTGCATACACCATCAGCTCATCATAGTTATACCCTTTCATCATCACTGTCCATTGTCCGCTTATATACTCGCTCCCTACCTTGTTTGAAAAAGCCCTGCCCACACCAGACACCATAACATTGTATGAGCCTATGCCCATCATAAAATCTTCAATCCTCATCTTCAGTATAAAAGGGAATATTCCGTCCTCCACTTCAGGGTTAAAAGTAATGGACATATTGGCTGTTTCCTCACTATAAATGCTGGTGGTGAACATCTCTATTTCGTCATACCCTGCAAGCATATTTTCAACCCTCATGCATATATCATTCAGGTGCTCAATGGTAAGTCCCTCCTGGCTCCTGCCTATCCTTACATTCAGTCTAGTACGCACTTCTTCATCACCACTGCCGTAATAGTAATATCCGAAAGAAGAAGATATCTTATTTGCAAACAACCTGAGGCTGCCACCAAGTATTTTTTCTATCACCGGTCTTATATCCTGGTTGAATTTCCTGGCCCCTATGGTCTTATTATAGAACTCCTGGAAACCTGTCAGTTCAGGTTCTTCCGCAACGGTACCATAATATACAGTGTCCTCTTCAGCCGGAAGCTTTTCTGGGACCAGGAACAGTGGCAGGCCGAAGCCTAATATTGCGATGGTGATCAGTATAGCCCTGTACTTTATACCCAGGTTGATATATTTTGAATACAGTGAGCTTATATTTACTATCCTTCTCTTGCGTTTTACCATTCGCGCCGTCTTTTTTACCGGCAGTGGTATCTTATCCAGCAGTGAAGGGATAAAGAACAAAGCCACCCCAAGCGAAACAATCAGGTTTACTATTACCACGGCAGCAAAATCTGACAGCTTGGCTTTAGATTCCTCGTCGAGGAAGAAGATAACCGACAGGGCTCCCACGGTTGTGAGCGTGGCAGCCATAATTGCCAGGAAGACAAGCTTATTCTTGTGATGCCTCAGATGATCGGTCATCACTATGGTATTATCAATGATGATACCAAAAGAAACGGTTATCCCGGCCAGTGAGTAAAGATGCAGCTCCAGCTTCAGCAGGTAGTAAAAAATAAAGGCAACAGCCAGGTTGGCAATGAGGCTTATAGTGATTATTGCCAGGTATCGTATCTCCCTGCTAATAATAAAAACAAAGAGCAGCAAAAGAATTACCGAGGCAATAGTCCTGTAAAGTATTTTAACTAATTCTTCTTTCAGTGTTATCGTGGCATCATAGCTTATTCTTGTACTGTAACCGGGAGGCAAAGTCTCTGCTATCGTCTCCATTAACCTTTTAACCTCATCGGCTACCTTGATATTATTTACATTCTTCTCTGCCCTGATCACCATATTAATGGTATTCAGTCCATTTATCCGGTAATAGGTTCTGGCATCCTGTTCCAGTAGTCGCACACGAGCAATATCACCAAGGTGTATAATCCTGTTATCACATTTAGCAACCGGGATATCCGACCATTTAACAGCCCTGTCAGCATTTCCCCTGAGGCTGATATAGGTTCTGATATCATTACCGTACACGTCTGCCTCAAGGGCCGATCCTGCTTCTTCCTCAAGGAGGTAGTCATTTACGGCCTGCCTGATGGTATGAGATGAGAGTCCGAGAGTCTGTAGTTTGTCCTGGTCATATATTAATTCCCATTCCAGGTTGCTGGCCCCGTATACATTAATATCATATACACCTTCAATAACCGCCACTCTTGATTTAATTTGCTCCTCGGCCATTTTCTGGATATATGAGGGACTGGCGGTGCCGTTGATCTGGTAAACGAGTATTTCGGTGCTTGTATCATTATCAGGCATCGACATTCTTACAATGGGATATGACACCCCTGGAGGCAGTCTGTGCCTTGCTTCCCTTAGTAATGATGCCACCTCGAAGCGCTTAGCCTGCAGGTCGGCTTTCTTATCAAACTCAATCCTTATATAACCCGACCCATTCTGCGTTGTTGAGCTGATACTTTCAACTCCGGGCACTGTTGACACAATTCCCTCAAGCACAGATGTCACTTCCTGCTCAATCACCCTTGAAGGAGCCAGGTGCCACGTCCACGCAACAGTCATCTGCGGCAAATATCTCGTCGGGTTCAGCTGAAGTGACAGCACGGGGATTACGGCAATACCAATTATGATCAGCAATACGAAGATCATATTGATGGTAAAAGAAGAAAAGGCTTTTGTGTATGATCGGATTTTCACTTATCTTCTTCAATAACTACTGTTTCGTGGGCCAGGTTCACATTACCACGGTAAATTACCAGGTCGCCCTCCTCAAGTCCTTCCGATATCGAAAATGAGTCAGAGTTCTCAAATTCAGTAGTTACATATTTCCATATAGCCAGGCTGTCCTCCCGCACAAAGACCACATCCTTTCCCTGTCTTATCACCAGGGCTTCCTTTGGTACCACCAGCCTGTCCTTAACCGGTTTGCGTATCAGTATCTTCACGTTCATTCCCTCAAGCAGTTTACCACCGTTTCTTAATTCAGCTCTCACTTTTACCATGCCATTCTCATCTACCAGGGGGTTTATTTTTGTAATAAGACCTGTATACCCGGTACTGTCGCTTATAAAAGGAATGATATTTACCGGCATTCCCTTTTTAATGAACCCGAACTCCGATTCCAGCACCGGGAATTCCACTTCTATGACAGTATTGTTTATAATCTTACATAGTCCGTCAGGATATATGTTTGAGGGATTCCACTCCTTGGCATCCATATCTGCCACAGCACCTGAGATTGGTGAGTATATCATTGTATGTTTCAGGTTGTATTCAGCTTCCTGAAGGGATGTCTGTGCGTCAATGAGTCCACTTCTTATCCTGCTCATTCTTATCATTTCATCGCTCAGGTTGCTGGTATCTTCAGTACCATGAAAAGTGATAAGGTCATCCTTGAATTCAATCATTGCTTTTTCAAGTTGCTGTTGGGCTCTTTCAAACTGGATCCGGTAATTAAAGTCCTCGAGTTCGGCCAGCAAATCCCCTTTGTTTACCCTGTCACCATTTTTAACATGGATTTTTTCTATTGTTCCTGCAACCCTGAATGGTACCATAGCTGTACTTTTAGCATATACTTTGCCATTTGATACCAGTTCATGGTAAAAAGTTGATTTTTTAAGTTCGATGGTTGACACGGTCACAGCATCCCTCACTGATGAGCGCCGAGCCATTTCTTCAAGATTATCCTCTTCAACTGTTTTGCAGCAGGTGAGAGATAGGGCCATTAACATAACAGCCAGGGAATAGGTATAATATTTCATTACGGTTGGTTTTAACGGCTATTAAAAAACAATAACTAAAAATACCGTTAATAACTGTTATTTACAAAAATCACTCCAGAAAGTTTGATATTTATCCGGGTGGTTAGTAAACCGGGTGTTGGATTATTGAGCCCACTTCAACAAAGGGAATAATCTCACTATCTTCATCTTAAGTTCACATATTACTAACTGTAAACTTTCCCACAAAGAGGATGTCATTACTGTTTTCGTCAATTTCCGAATCCAGCTCTTCCAGTTTATTAATTACTTCCTCATCCTGATCCTCATCCAGGCACCGGTCAATTTCCTTTTTAAGGTCAAGGGCAGGTATTGATGAAATAAACATTCCGTTTGAAGTATCCCAGTGCATTGATAGTTCTATTCCACCATAGAAATCATTTATTAACCTTATATAGCTGGTTTCGGTTGTTTCCTTATCAGCCAGCACTATCCCCCTGCCCGATATCCAGGCATAATAATGCCCCGGCAGATCGTAGCAGAAATATATCGGCCACTCATCTGTCTCAAAATCCACCGTATACTTCGGGACAAGCTTATTCGCCACTACATCATAATGATACAGGGTATCTTTTTGTGTCTTGCTGTAGAATGCCTGGAAAAAGTCATATGCTGCCGTATTATGTGATGAGCTCACTTCACTGCTGAATTCCAATGCTATTTGATAATCTTCCGGTGGTATATACTGTATCAGTTCACCATCAATGGTCTGTTGAAATACCACGGCTGAATCCTGTTTAAAAGGCATTCCAAGAACAGTAACAATATCATCCTCCACCCATGCTTTGAATTTCCTCTGTTGAAACCTCAGGGGAATATGTTCACGTGCCAGCCCGTCGGTACCGAAGACAAGTATCTGCCTGGCATTGGCAAAAGGAAGAAGGTAAAGCTGGTCCCTGGTTTCATCAATCTGAACACCATATAATGAAATATTGTATTCGTTCGGCCCCCTGCCCACAGCTCCTATGTCACGCAAGTATTTGCCGTCACGGGTAAACAGTTTAAGGGGAGTTTTTTCACTGTCTTTAATTGCTATATAGTTATCTGATACAGCAACTTTATGAGCCCTGGAGATAAACGACTCCTCTATGGTCTCAAGGGGAATAGCTTCGCAGTAATCCAGAATATCGCTTAGCATGATATCTACTGTATCGGTTATCTTATCAGCATGTGTGATATATACATCATGGCCGTTGATCGATATAATATCAGTGGCAGTAGGTTTATTTCCACAGGAGGAAAGCAACAAAAAAGCTGTTAGTAAGCAAATTAATAATCTCATTGTGTTGGTTTCTTGTAAAAATTTTTTTGTTGTTTAACTTACAAATCTAACATCTTAAATCTGAAATTATAAATCTTAAATCATACTTTTCCGGTCTTTCTATTATATATTTCTTAGGTTTAAAGAATAATCAACCATTTACTAAAACCATGAAAAGAATAATAATCCCATTATTAGCTGTCCTTGTACTGTCATGTAACAGGGGTGTTGAAAAGGAAGAAGAACCCGGTTATGATCGTGATGAATTCTTTGTTGTTGATTACGAATCGATATTAAACAACAAAATACAGGTCAATCTCAGCGAATTGACCGATGATATTGAGTATATAAAGCTTGAAACAAATGAAAAGTGCCTGCTTCATCCCCGGGCAGAGTACTTTTTTACCGATGAGTATATTTTTATCGATAATTCCAGTCATATTCTCCAGTTTGATCGTAGCGGCAAATTTATCAAACAGATAGGCAAACCGGGCAGGGGGCCAGGAGAGATAGGACTTATAAGGATGCTGTCAGTGCTGGATGAGAAAAAGCAACTTGTTGTTCAAACCAACTGGGCAAGGAAACTATATTATTTCTCATATGATGGAGATTTTTTAAAAACCGTTAAGGTAGAAGATATAAGAAGAATAAAGGCTATCCCGGGTGAGCGGCTTGTATATTTTGCCGGATGCGTATATGGGTATGAAGATTACATGTTTGCCCTTCTAAATACCACAGGTGATACTCTTGATGTTGTAAACAATCATTATAAATGGGAGAACAAAACAGGGCGTGTCGGAACAATGTCATTTCATTTGTTCATACCATTCTATTTTTATAATAATACTATATCATTCAAATCAATGCATAACGACACTGTTTACCATGTAAGTGGTGATTCGATTAAGCCTGAATATCTAATTGAACTTGGCAAGTATCAGCTTCCCCAGGAGTACAGGGTTGAAGTACCTTCTTCAGGATGGTTCCAGGAATTTGCAGAGATAAGTAAAGGGTATAGGTTCTGCTCAGTCTTTGAAGCTAAGGAATCACTATATATCTCCAGCAGTGATTATCAGGACGATATTCAGTACAATATGATCTATAACAGGCCTGCGGGATCGGGCAGTCTGCTTGTTGATAATAATAATGAGCCCGGAATGATATTAAATGATATTGACGGCGGGCCTTCTTTCTGGCCTCTGGGAACAGTAAACGACAGTACGGTATACATGCCAATCCTTCCCCTTAAGCTGATAGATAAAGACTTGAGGGATAAATTAACAAACGCAGAAGGTGTTGATCCTGAAAAGAAAAACCAATTAATTCGGATGATTGACGGATTAAATGAGAACGACAACCCAGTATTGATGATTGTAAGGCTTAATAAATAAACAGCTGTTTGTCCCCGTCTCTCGTTTTAGTCGGCCGGGGTTTCCGCTTTGTAGAAATTGTACGCTGGCTGCAAAATTCTCTTAGACGCGCTGGTAGCGCGTCTCTACAACACCTACCCTCTCTCTGGCTCCTCGCTAAATTTGCCCACCGGGCAAATTATTTACGCTCGGCCCTCTTTATACTTTTGTCTTTTGTCTTATTTTATCTTAACTTGAAATAGGATTAAAAATTCAATTATGTGTCAGAAAATTTCGCTGCAAAAAATTATGCTGACATCTGCTTTGTGCTTAATTGGTATTGCTGTATACTCGCAGAACCCATACAGGCTTTCTGCAGGCGCCAGGCAGGTGGGTCTAGCATATGCCACGGTAGCCACAAACGGCTTCTGGGCTTCCTTTCACAACCAGGCATCACTGGCCAGAATGGAAAAATGGTCGGTGGGACTCAACCAGGATAACCGTTTCGGGCTTTCGGAACTGAGCAACAAAACGTTTGGAATGATAATTCCCACGGGTAAGCGCGGGGCACTCGGAATGGTGTATTCATACTATGGCTATGCAGAATATAACAGGCATACCATTGGACTGGCCTACGGCATGAAACTGGGAGAAAAAATCTCTGCAGGCATACAGACAGACCTGTATTCAACACGTATTGCAGGTGACTACCGTAACCGCTATGATCTTACTTTTGAAGGAGGCATACATTACCACCCTGTTAACAGACTGGTGCTTGGATTTCATATATACAATCCCCTGCCCACGAAGCTTCACGAAAGTGAAATTCCTCTCGTTTTAAAGCTGGGGGCTGCGTATGATTTTACATCTCAGTTTATGGCACAGGCGGAGATCGAAGCCAGCGACCATGAATACAGGAATATAAGGGTAGCCCTGGAATACTCATTTCTTGGCAACCTTATGCTTCGTGGTGGATTTATGAGCAATCCTCTTGGCTATGCCTTCGGAGGAGGATATTCAGGGCGTATTATACAGGCGAACCTGGGATTTATTACCCACGAGAACCTGGGCCTCACCCCTTCACTGTCAGTGGTAATATTTATAAGGTAAGTGATGAGATTAAGGCTGCCTATATGCTGCGCAGCCCTGGTGATCTCATTGAACTGCCTCTACCCGCAGGATCAATTACCGGGGCATATAATAAATCTTCTGGAAGATATTTCAGGATTATCAGATGATGACTTACAGGCAAGGGATTATGCCGAAGAGTTAACATCTCTTGCTGAAGATCCGGTCAATATCAATTCGTCTGACGAAACAGAATTAAGAAGACTCTTCTTCCTTACTGAATTCCAGATACGTAGTATAATCGATTATAGAAAAAATTATGGCAACATATTGTCAGCGATGGAAATGAGCTATATCCCGGGATTCGATAAGGAGCTGGCTTCTCTTATCATGGTATTTACAACTTTTGAGTTCCCTGAAAAGAAAAAAACTGTAAATAAAGGCAACCACATGAGATTCCTTTTGAATTTCATTCAACAGGATGGAAAGAATGAGGATTATTATATAGGCCCAAGCTATAAATTGCTTTCAAAAACACGTTTATCTTCAGGTCCTCTGGAAGCCTGTCTTACAATAGATAAGGATAAGGGTGAACCTATAATGCTTCCGGGAGGCCAACCTGATTTCCTCTCTGCCAGCATATCTTACAGTCCGGAGAAGGTGATCAAGAAAATTATTATAGGTGACTTTAAAGTCAGGTTCGGCCAGGGACTTACAGTCTGGAATGGTTTCTCACGCTCAACGGTGCCAACTGAAAAAAGGTTAATGAAAGGTAGAAGTGGAATGGTAGCAAACTCATCAAGTGAAGAAAATGATTTTTTCAGGGGTATAGCCGCGTCATCAAGGATTTATGATATCAACATTAATGTATTTGCATCAATGAACATGATTGATGCCAACACAGCATATAATGATGAAAGTATGACCACACATATAAAGTCTTTTTACGACTCCGGAATCCATAATACAACGACTACCTTGATGAAAAGAGATCAGGTTACCGAGAACAGCTTTGGACTTAACATTAATGGGATGTATGATAATTTATATTGTGGTATTAATGCTGTATACACCCTCTTTTCACTTCCAGTAATACCAAAGGAAGATATAAGGAATACCTACGATTTTAAAGGCAGGACCAATGCAGTTTTTTCTATTGATTATGCTTACCTTTTTAAAGATTCATTCATCTTTGGAGAATTTGCACTGCACAACATGGGCAAAACTGCTTTTCTACATGGTATCTCACTGAACCCTGAAGGCAGGGCAAGGTTCAACCTGATGTATTCCAGGGTAAACAGGGGTTTTAATTCCTTCCATGGTAATGTATCAGGCATGAGTGCATTCAACAGGCCGGGGAGAAGTTTTATTGCAAATACTTCCTTTGAATTAGGTCCCTCCTTTTCCTTCTCATGCGGCTTCCTCGACAGAAAGGAATTATGGTATAGTAATATTTCCGGCAGCTTCCCTTCATCAATGCTGTACATGGTAAAATTAAAATTCCAGCCTGCAGATTTTATTTCACTGGCAGCAGATATCAAACACCGTATCAGCGACTATTGGGTAAATCCCCTGCAGGGGGTAAAGGCGAGTGTCACTTTAAGAAAAACTAACCTAAGGCTGACGGCTGAGACGAAGGTCTCAGAAAGTTTCATACTGCGTACTCGCATAGAGCAGGTAATGGTTGACGGTACTTCAGAAACAGGCTTCCTCTGTTACCAGTCGGGCAGGTATATATTTAACAGTTTACCACTGGAGATCAGGGGAAGAATAACTGTTTTCAATACGGGTAGCTATGAAACAAGGATTTATGCCTGGGAAGATGATCTCCTGTATAATCCCTTTATTAAAACCCTTTATGGAGAAGGTAATAGATCATATATAATGATTATATATTGCCTGAAAGGTAAATTAACTATCAGGGCTAAATATGCACTTTCAAGTATAACAGGGGGTCACGATTCCTATGGATTCACTGATGAGCTAAACTTCCAGCTGGTTTTCAGTTTTTAGTTTCAGAAGGTCTAATGCCACGTATATTAAGCTGCAGGTTTCTCACACCCTTGTATTCATTCATCTCAACCGAATAGCATATGTCGATAGGATGTCCTTCCCTTATCACCGGTAACATGTTACCCTGGCCGAAAGCAATGGCAGGTATGCTTGAGGTACCGGTAGACTCACTGCAAAGATCCAGTTTCAAATGTTCGGCACTCTGACCCACCACCCGGCCCATGCCTGTATCATATACCCTCCGGCTCATGAAAACAGGTGCCAGGTTATCGGGCCCGAAAGGTTGAAACTGCTCGATTATTCTGAAAAACTTATCATTAATATCACTGAAGTCCAGTTCCATGTCAATGATAACCTGTGGTACCAGCTGTTCTTCTTTTATGCTTCTTGTAACCACCTCTTCGAACCTTTCAGCAAAAACAGGTACATTTTCTTTTTTCATGGTAAGGCCAGCAGCATACATATGACCACCGAAACTTTCGAGCAGGTCACTGCATGCTTCAATGGCCTGGTACAGGTCGTAGCCTGTGACCGAACGGGCTGAACCTGTAGCAAAGCCATTCGATTCTGTAAGTATGACAGTAGGCCGGTAATACGTTTCTATCAGCCGGGAGGCGACAATACCTATTACCCCCTTGTGCCATTCTGAATTAAACAATACCGTGGTGCGTGAATTGACATGCCTCGGATCAGCTGATATCATTCTAAGTGCTTCGGTAGTTATATTCCTGTCAACAGACCTCCTGTTCCTGTTACAATTACCTATCTCCCTGCTCATTTCTGCAGCCAGCAACCCGTCTTCGGAAATCATAAGTTCGACAGCCTTATTACCCGATTCCATACGGCCTGCAGCATTTATCCTTGGGCCTATCTTAAAAACTATATCTTCAATTGAAATTTTCTTCCTGATATCAGAGTCCTTGATTATCTTGGCTACTCCCATCCTGGGATTCTCATTAAGCTGTAAAAGGCCAAAATGTGCAAGTATCCTGTTTTCGCCGGTAAGAGGCACAATATCGGAAGCAATACTTATTGCAACAAGATCAAGGTACTCAACCAGTTCTTCAAAGGGTATACCATTTACTTTCGAGTAAGCCTGAATAAGCTTAAAGCCTACACCACAACCCGAAAGCTCTTTATAAGGATAGTTGCATCCTTCCTGTTTGGGATCAAGTACTGCTGTTGCCTCAGGAACGGTATTCCCGGGCAGGTGGTGATCACATATAATAATGTCAAGTCCCAGTGAGCTGGCATATTTAATCTTCTCAACTGCTTTAATGCCACAATCGAGAGTAATCATCAATTTACAGTTGCTCTCATGTGCATAATCAATGCCCTTGGCCGAAATACCATATCCCTCTTTGTACCTGTCAGGGATATAAAAGTCGATATTGGGATATATGTTTCTAAGGAATGAATAAATGAGTGCAACAGATGTTGTACCGTCTACATCATAATCTCCATAAATAAGTATCTTTTCATTCTTATATATTGCCGATGAGATACGGTCAACTGCAATATTCATATCCTTCATCAGGAAAGGATCATGCAGGTTTTCCAGGCTGGGTTTAAAAAAGGCCCTTGCTTCTTCAATATTGGTTATACCTCTCTGGACCATAAAATTGGCAAGTGAATGCGGCACATCAAGGCTTCTCATCAGTTGCTTTACAACAACATTATCGCCCGCTTCCTTTATGACCCAGTTTTTTTCCATAATCAGCTTTTCCAGTTTATCCCGAAAACTCTGCCGAAATTGTTCTTCACAATGAGCTTAGCTTTCTCAAAGTCCTGTTTCTCCCCAAGTTCTAAGGCGAGTGAAGTAACACCCTTATCTGTATAACCGCATGGATTAATATAATTAAAATAATCAAGGTTTGTATTTATGTTGAATGCGAATCCATGCATTGTAATGAACCTGCTGGCTCTCACACCTATGGCACATATTTTTCTTGCCTGCTTCCCGTGGCCATCCTGGCTGTCAATCCATACACCCGTAGCTCCTTCCATACGCTTTGACTCAATACCATATTCAAGCAGGGAGAGTATTATCATCTCCTCGACCTTGTGAATGTAGGTTTTCAGTGTAATTCCGAATTCTTCAAGGTCAAGTAAAGGATAGCCAACTATTTGGCCGGGTCCGTGATAGGTAATATCACCTCCCCTGTTTATCCTGTAAAATGAAGCTTCCTTTGCTTTTAATTGCATCTGGTTTACAAGAAGGTTGTTATCCGAACCACTTTTCCCCAGAGTATAAACATGAGGGTGCTCCACGAAGAGTAACCTGTTCTGCTGCCCTTCCTTATCGACAGGACTAAGTATACGATTCTTTGTTTTAACATCCTGCATCTTGCCGAACAACTCTTCCTGGTAATCCCAGGCTTCTTTGTAGTCGCGTAAGCCCAAATCCTTAAAAATTACTTCCCTTGCCACCAGTTTATTTATATTTTACTTTCTTCTTTAACATGTTTTTCTGCATGATACGATGAACGTACAAGAGGGTGACTCTCCACAAAAAGGAATCCTTTCTCCAGACCTGCCTTTTTGTATAGTTCAAACATACCGGGATCAACATATTCAACCACTTCCATATGTTGAAGTGAAGGCTGCAGATACTGGCCTATGGTCAGCACAGCACATCCTGCTTCAAAAAGATCATCCATGGTCTTATATACTTCGTCTTCTCTCTCCCCCAATCCAAGCATAATTCCTGACTTGGTTCTTACCCCCTGCCTGCTCATGTACCTTATCACTTCCAGACTGCGGTCATATTTTGCGGCAGAACGTATCACAGGTGTAAGTCTTTCCACTGTCTCCAGATTATGGGAAATGACCTCCGGTCCTGCATCAATTACTTTCTGAATGTTTTTCTCAACACCCCTGAAATCAGGTATCAGCGCTTCTACTGTGGTTCCGGGGTTTAGTTCCTTTACCTTGGCCAGAACCTCAGCCCAGAATGATGCCCCGCTATCGGGCAGATCATCCCTGTCAACAGAAGTTATAACGCAATGCTTCAATCCCATCAGTTGAACCGACTCTGCAAGATTCATGGGTTCTTGTGGATCAGGCGCAGATGGTTTCCCCGTTATTGTACCACAAAACCTGCATGACCTGGTGCAGATATCACCAAGTATCATAAAAGTAGCAGTGCCGGCATTCCAGCACTCACCAATGTTAGGACAATTACCACTCTTGCATATGGTGTGCAGATGCTTGTCCTCTACAAGATTCTTTACCTTTACATATCTCTCACCACTTGCCCTCTGCATCTTAAGCCATTTTGGTAATCGTCTGTTATTCAAGCTATTATCTGTGTAGTTCATTATAATCATTTCAGTATACAAATCTAAATAAAATAGAGATATTTACCTATTATCCGGATTCGGCTGATTGATAACAGTTTGTATCACTAATGGAAAATTTTACCTCTTAGTTTGGACTTAAATAATCAATTTTTTTTATTTTTTTGTTTACCGAAGCTCTTATTTCCCACCTTTGTTATTAAATAACATATTAATAATCATTGGAGGTGACGGCATAATTTCTATATTTATTTTTTTAAAAAACTCATTCTTTCAAATTAAAAAAAAAGTGTAATGAATACTATGACTTTGTACAGGATATTCCTGGTGTTTTTTTCTGTTTTTCTTTTTTCAGCAATATCATCCGCACAGGATAAGGAAAATATTTATTCCGAGAGCTGCACGAGTATAATGGTTGGCAAAGATGCCAGTACTGACGGGTCGGTGATGACCAGTCATACCTGTGATGCATATTACCGTACGTGGCTGGAATTTGTGCCTGCACAGGAATATGAGCCGGGCACCATGCATCCTGTGAGGTGGGGTACTATGCATACAAGTGCAGCATGGAGCGAGGAAAATATAGAAATCAAAGGAGAGATACCGGAAGTTGAAAATACCTTCGCATATTTAAATACTGCATATCCATGCCTTAACGAGAAACAACTGGCAATCGGTGAAACAACATTTGGAGGGAGAAGGGAATTGAGGAACGAAGATGGCATGTTCACCATTGAAGAGCTAGAAAGAATTGCCTTACAAAGATGTACAACAGCACGCGACGCTATTAAATTAATAGGAGAGCTGGTAAAGAAACATGGTTATGGTGATTCAGGTGAGTGCATCACCATAGCTGATAAGAATGAAGTATGGCACATGGAGATTATGGGTGAAGGTCCTGATAATATAGGCTCTGTGTGGGCAGCTCAACGAATACCCGATGACCACGTAGGAATATCAGCCAATATATGCAGGATAGCTGAGATTGATCCTGATAATGAGGATTACTTCATGGTATCCCATAACGTATATGATGTAGCAAAAGAAATGGGCTTCTGGGATGGTAAAGAAACATTTAAGTTCTGGCAGGCCTATTCCGGAAGAAAACCTTTCAGCTCACGTGAGTATTTTGTTCTCAGTTCTCTTGCGCCTTCACTCGGACTTGAATATGATGATGAGGAATTGCCCTTCTCGGTCAAGCCTGAAAAGAAAGTTGATATACGTGATATAATGAAGTTTTACAGGACCACATATGACGGTACTGATTGGGAAATGATAAAAAATCTCAAAGTTCCTGTAAGAAGAAGGGATGATGAAGGAAATACTCACACAGACACAATTGTAAGCCCGGCAGCCCATCCGTGGATGTCTGGAGATAAGCGTGCACTACTGAACAGTCTCGAGGAAAATGTGGTGGTAAGAGAAAGACCAATTGCAGTCCAATATTGTGCTTACTCGTTCATCGTTCAGCTTCGCGACTGGTTGCCTGACGAGATTGGAGGAAGAATATGGTTTGGCCTTGATGTGCCCCGACTGAGTCCCAGGATACCTATATACGCCGGTAACCTGAGTCTGCCCGAGAGTTTTTATGTATGCGGACAGGATCATTTCAGCACCGAATCAGCAATGTGGGCCTTCCGCAGAGCAAACAGGCTGGCAATGGTGAACTGGGGTGAAGGCAAGGAAGTGATGGAGCCTGTTGTAATGGAATTTGAAGATAAGGCCTTCGATGAAGTGGATTTTATTGAGAAAAAAGCCCTCGAGCTATACGAAAAGGACCCAATGCTCGCAAAGGAATTCCTGACAAGGTATTCCAATGATTTTGCAAGGGCAGCAGTCAGTCGCTGGTGGGACCTCGGAGATGAATTGTGGGTAAAATTCAGGTGGAGTTTTTAAATTGTAACATGAAGATAACCCAGCAAAAAAGTAATGTCTTAAGAGCCCTGTCATACATGCTTATTATAACTGCACTGGCCCTTTCATGCAAACCACGGGAAGAAACCTCTGCCGGAATATTTGCAAATATGAGCGATGTGGGTAAACCTGAGCTAAAAGGAATAAGCAAGTATGACGCTGAAACCGGTGAATATACATTGACAGGTGCAGGTGAAAATATTTGGTCCACCTCCGATGAGTTTCATTTCCTGTCACAAAAAGTTGAAGGTGACTTTTTACTGAGGGCTAGGGTACGGTTTATTGGAGACGGTGTAAATCCTCATCGCAAAATCGGAATCATGCTGCGTGACTCTCTCAGTGGTGAGTCTGCACATGTTAGTGCTGTAGTTCATGGCGACGGGCTAAGCTCCCTTCAATACCGTGAGGAAGCCGGGGCGGAGACAGAAGAAGTCAAATCAGCAATAGTTGGCCCGAATATAATTCAGCTGGAGCGAAAAGGCAATACTTTTATCTATTCCTGTGCCATTGAGGGACAACCTTTTACCTCTGTAGAAGTGGACAGCCTGGATATTAAGGTACAAGCCAACCTGGGAATATTTATATGCTCACATGAGCATGATGTGCCTGAGACAGCCATATTCGATAATGTACGTCTCGTTATTCCCGCTCCCGCTGATTTTGTTCCTTACAGCGATTATACAGGCAGTCATATCGAAATAATGGACATTGAATCGGGGAAAAGGGAAATTGTACATAGCTCCCCTCTGTCGCTTCAGGCACCAAACTGGATTCCCGAAGGTGACAGGTTGATTTTTAACAGTGAAGGGAGGTTGTACTATTTTGACCTTGAGACTGCAACAGTTGCTGAGATAAATACTGACTTTGCAATTAACAACAATAATGATCATGTTCTATCCTTCGATGGGCAGCTGATCGGAATAAGTGACCATACCGAACATCCGGACAGTGAATCGCTTATTTATATACTGCCTGCTGAAGGAGGTACGCCGCAGCAGGTTACCGCGGAAGCTCCATCATACCTTCATGGCTTTTCACCTGATGGTGAATTCATGGTTTATACTGCCGGCCGCAATAATGCAGAGCATCTTGATATTTATAAGATATCGAGGCTCACAGGTGAAGAAATCCGTCTTACAGATGCTCCTGGTCTGGATGACGGATCAGAGTATTCACCCGATGGTAAATACATTTACTTTAATTCAAGTCGCACCGGGACAATGCAGATCTGGCGTATGAATCCCGATGGTAGCGATCAGGAACAAATTACATTCGATGAGTATAACGACTGGTTTCCTCATGTATCTCCTGATGGAAAATGGCTGGTCTTTATTTCCTACAACAGCGATATCAGGGCAGATGATCATCCATTCTATAAAAATGTTTATATACGATTAATGCCTGTCGATGGAGGTGAACCTGAAGTTATTGCCTATCTGTACGGGGGGCAGGGCTCAATGAATGTCCCGTCATGGTCACCTGACAGCCGTAGAATTGCCTTTGTCAGTAACACGATATTGGAATAATAATTAAAATGTATTTTCTGAAAAATAACCAAAATGAGTGAAGCTATATTTAAAATTAACAAAGATCACAGATGGGTTACAGGTGATTTTCCGAAGGTTGGTATAAGACCGGTAATTGACGGACGCAGAAGAGGCGTCAGGGAGTCGCTTGAGGAACAAACCATGAATCTTGCCCGGGCAGCGGCTGATTTAATAAGTACTGGCCTCAAATACCCAGATGGTAAGAAAGTTGAATGCGTGGTAGCTGATACCACCATTGGAGGTGTTGCAGAAGCAGCTCTATGCGCCGAAAAGTTTAAAAAAGCAGGTGTAGGTATATCTCTTACTGTTACCCCCTGCTGGTGTTATGGCAGTGAAACAATAGATATGGATCCTTTCATACCAAAAGCCATTTGGGGTTTCAATGGTACTGAACGTCCTGGCGCCGTATACCTGGCAGCAGCACTGGCAGGACATACACAAAAAGGCCTGCCGGCTTTTGGCATATATGGTCGTCATGTACAGGATGCAGGCGACAACACAATACCCGAAGATGTAAGGGAGAAAATATTCCGCTTCATAAAAGCAGGCCTCGCATTATCTTATATGAAAGGTAAATCGTACCTGTCGATGGGTAGCGTATCTATGGGCATCGCCGGATCAATCGTCAATGAGAATTTCTTCCAGGAATACCTGGGAATGAGAAATGAATATATTGATATGAGCGAATTCAACCGCCGAATAAAAGAGGAAATATTCGATAAGGATGAATTTGAAAGGGCTCTGCAATGGACAAAGCGTTGGTGCAAAGAAGGTATTGAGACAAATGAACAACCCGCAACAAAAGAAGATAAGGACCGTGTGTGGGAGACAGTGGTAAAAATGACTCTCATCGCACGCGATCTGATGGTGGGCAATCCAAGGCTCCACGAAGCCGGTTTTGGTGAAGAAGCGCTTGGGCATAATGCCATACTGGCCGGATTCCAGGGGCAGCGGCAATGGACTGACCATATGCCTAACGGTGACTTTATGGAAGCAATATTATGCTCCTCCTTCGACTGGAATGGTATACGGCCTCCTTATCTTCTGGCTACCGAAAATGACAGCCTCAATGGTGTGTCGATGCTCTTCGGATACCTGCTTACAAATACAACCCAGATGTTTTCAGACATAAGAACCTACTGGAGCCCGGAAGCAATAAAAAGGGTGAGCGGGCAGAAGCCAATGGGACGGGCCGAAAATGGGGTTATACACCTGATTAATTCGGGTGCCTCAGCCCTCGACTTCTCCGGCAGAGAGCAGAAAGATGCTAAGCCAGCTGTCAAACCATTCTGGGAAATCAGTGCGGAGGATGCTGAAGCATGCCTCAAAGCTACAAGCTGGCCGGCAGCAGTGACTGAATATTTCAGGGGCGGAGGCTTCTCATCACAGTTCGATACCTTAGGCGGAATGCCGATAACCATCTCCAGGATCAATATTGTCAAAGGATTGGGACCGGTACTTCAGCTGGCAGAAGGATGGACAGTTGAATTACCTGAAGATGTGCATCATCTGCTGTGCGACAGAACAAATCCTACCTGGCCCACAACATGGTTCGTGCCCAGGCTGACAGGTGAAGGCGCATTCAGAGATGTTTATTCGGTTATGGCCAACTGGGGTGCAAACCATTGTGCATCAAGCTATGGACATATAGGCGCCGATATACTGACACTGGCATCAATGCTGAGAATCCCTGTTAATATGCATAATATGCCTGCAGAAAAAATATACAGGCCATCAGCATGGAACGCTTACGGCATGGACCCCGAAGGCAGCGATTACAGGGCCTGTAAGGTGTACGGCCCATTGTACGGATGACGATAAATGAATTGCACCGTAGAGACGTAAAATTTTACGTCTCTACGTATATACGGTTAATATGTATCCAACGATCTAATAGGTATCCAACGAAATAAAATGTACAGCAAAAAAATATCCATCGTCTTCGATTGCGGGGCAACTAACGTAAAGGTGCATGCCATAGATGAAAAAGGCGAGATAATACAGTCGGGATCTTATCCCAATAACACACAGCCGGATCCTTTTTACCCTGAGTACCGGATTTGGGATGTGTATGAGATATGGGACAAGATGTGCAGGGCTTCACGTGATGTGATGGCTCAGCTACAGGGAGATGAAATCATTGGTGTAAGTGTAACAACTTTCGGTGTTGACGGGGTGCTGTTCAACAAGGAAGGAAAAATGCTTTACCCTATGATATCATGGCAATGTGAACGGACCACGCCCGTAATGCAAAACATCGCTAAATATATTCCTGTCGAAGAACTTTACAGGGAATCGGCCTTGCTGCCATTTAATTTCAATACCATAAATAAGCTTATCTGGCTTAAGGAAAACAAACCTGAGCTGATTGAAAAGGCTCACATGTGGCTCTTTGCCCCTTCTATTTTCACATGGTTCCTGAGTGGGGTAATGAAGAACGATATCACCATGGCAGGAACATCGATGCTGACTACAGCTGCTGAAAGAGATCTTTCTCCCCTTATACTGGATAGTATAGGTATTAGTAAAGGGTTAATTGGTGAACTTGCAGAGCCCGGAGATATTATTGGTAAATTAACTGCAGAAGCCTCTGAACTAACAGGACTGCCTGAAGGAGTACCGGTGGTAGCCAGTGGTCATGATACCCAGTTCGCAGTGTTTGGTTCCGGTGCAGGTATAAACCAGCCCGTATTGAGCTCCGGGACATGGGAAATACTTATGGTGCGTTCACTTAATTACAAGTCTGGTAAAGAACAGATGGAAAATTCAATAAGCACGGAGCTTGATCCAATACCTGGCATTTATAATATAGGTAACCAGTGGATAGCATCAGGCATGCTCGAATGGGCCGGCAGGAATTTGTTCGCTGACTGCGGGGATGATCTGCATAATAAGATGATAAGCCTTGCATCTGAAGTAAAACCTGGCAGTAACGGGGTGAGAGTTGTACCCTCTTTCTTTCAGGAAAGAGACGGTAAGAGCGGAGGACAAATAACAGGGCTAAACATGGAATCAACACGGGGAGAAATATACAGGGCTATGCTTGAGTCACTATCGCTAAGGCTCACCCGGGGGATGAAAGCACTTGAGATGGCAGGTGGCTTTACCTCAGATAATATTTTATGTGTTGGCGGCGGATCAAAAAACAGGTTATGGAACCAGATAAGGGCAGATATCACAGGAGTACCTGTTACTGTTATTGATAAGAAAGAAACCACAGTGCTGGGAGCCGCCATGTTTATTATGTCTGCAACAGGACTGGCCGCCAGCCCCGAAGAGGCCAGAGACATAATCCCATTCAGATCCGAGGTATTTGAGCCGGGAGAAAATAAAAAGATATATAAGGACCTGTTCCCCATTGAATAGCACAGGGCACAGGGCACAACTTCTCAACATCTAAACAACCCGATTCAACAATTTAACAGTTTAACAATTCAACAGCAATAAATCCCAGAACACTCAATATAAAAGGGTGCCTGGACTAGCCGGGCACCCTCTCCTGTATGGCTTAATATCCAGGATTATTCCTCGCCGAGCTTGAACTCAACGGGAACGTGTAGTTTTACTCTTACTGCCTTACCCCTCTGCATACCTGGTTTCCACGCAGGCATGCTCTTAAATACACTTATTGCTGCAGCGTTAAATACTTCATGCGTGCTTTTGAATATATTTATATTCTCAGGATTACCTTCTTTATCTATAATAAACTCGACAGTAACCTTACCTTCAATTCCCTGTTTTTTTGCACTTTCAGGATACTCCAGCTTATCGTAAATATACGATTTCAGAGCTTTAACACCACCCGGGAATTCCGGCATTTCTTCAACAACAGTGAATATTTCTTTCCCTCTTTCTTCATCAATACTCTCCTTCAATGTTATGACAATTACTCCGTTCTTTGCCTTGTATTTTTTTACAATCTCCGATGACCGGTCTTTAACAACCTCCACACTATAAATATTTATAGGATCTAAATTGTCAAAGTCCTCCACAACTTTTCCGTCAATAACTATTACCGGTTCAATCTCAGAATCATGCGAATCTGATATGCGGATTGCTATCTTACCCTCTCGCTCCTTAACCGTCAAATTCTGCTTCTGTTTCACCTTTGAAAGATCAACCTCGTAGGACCTGAATTCAAGTTCTATGGCTTTGTCGGTAATCCACGATGCCTTCATTTCAACTGTCTCATAACCCACGAAGGAAATAACAAGGATATCATCTTTTTCACATTCCAGTTCAAACCTGCCTTCAATATCAGTTATAGTACCTTCTGTTGTCCCTTTTATAATCACTGATGCTCCATCAGCCGGTAAACCTGTATCAGCCAGTATTACTTTCCCTTTTACAGTGCCATCCCATTCCTGTGCTTCCGAGCCTGTCAATACTCCAAGTGCTGTAACAATAAGAGGTATTAATAAAAAGTATTTAATAATACCCATCCTTTTTGTTGTTGTTCTTTTCATCATTTTGAATCTTGTTTTTGTTAATGAATAATTAAACTGGTGCCCGAGTCTGAAATAATTTGTCCCCAGGGAAAAATTAAGAAGCTGGGCCCTGTAACGAGCCGGGTTGATCCCCCCTGCCAGCACTTCCCTGTCGGCAAGGTGCTCGTGATTCTCTTTAACCATCCTTGAAATAAGCCATGTAAAAGGGTTGAACCATGTGAACAGGACTGTCAGTTCAACTATAATAAGATCAATAAAATGAAGCTGTTTGATATGAGCTCGCTCATGAAGTATAATGGGTTCAATATGAGGGTCGTCCCTGAGCCTCTCCGGCAGAAAGATCCACCTGAACAGAGTAAAGGCCTGGTCACTATCAGTGAAAATAATTTTACTTCTATTGACTGACTCCCTTCCTCTCGTATTCCTCCATGCTCGTATGATAACAACGTTGCGTAAAAGTATGAAAACAACTCCTGCTGAATATATTATCAGAACAGCCAGCAACCAATCAAAATTTGAGGCCCTGGTCACCTCAGCTGTTAACTGGCCGGTGGATTCAATAGCAAAGGAGGAGGGTTGCACAGGACTGTGGCTTATCCCTGCCATATTAATTACTTGAGGAAATCTCACGAACGGGAATATCCAGCAGATAACAACCCCTGATAGAAGGTAAAAACGCTTTAACCTGAGATTATTATCATTTTTCAATAACAGATACGAAAGGCTTATAATAGTAAGCCCCAGTGATACTTTCAGCAGGTATATAAATAACTCATTTGCCATGTTTATTTTCTTTTTCCAGTTCCGATTCAACTTCTTCAATAAGACTTTTCAGTTCTCCCACACTCAGGTCAGACTCTTTGGCAAAAAAAGTGAAAAGGTTTGATGAAGAACCATCGAAGTAATTCTTTGCTATCCCCTTGAGGTAACCTTTCAGGTATTCTTTCTTTGACAGCAGGGGGTAGTACAGGTAGGTCGTGCCTACAGCCCTGTGACCTACAAAGCCTTTCTTCTCAAGTATCCTGATAACAGTTGATACCGTAGTATAGGGCGTATCCGGATCCTCGAGATTGCCAATAACATCCCTTACAATTGCCTCCTTTAACTTCCACAGGATCAGCATTATTTCTTCTTCAGCCTTTGTTAGTCTCTGTGCCATGATACAATTGTTTGCTACAAATGTATAACTAATTTTTAAGTAAATCAACTATTTTTTACGTAGATTCACTAATTTTTTAGTAATTAATTTCATACAAGCGTTTAACAAAAAGGTAACAATTTTATTATGACCCACGGAGTGGGTAAATAATAATAGCCCCGGACAGAGTCCCGGGGATAGAAAAATCTCCCCTCTCCCTTGCGCAGCAGGGATGGAGTGGTGTGGGTTATCCTTAACCCGGGGTATAAGCCGGGCTATTATTATTCTGCCCCTCCGGGGCATTTGGTTTCGTGTTTAATTGCTCGCCCCAGCCAAAATCACTACACCCCCGGGCTACATATCCGTAATTTCCCTTTTCGGAGGGGACTCAATAATCCCTTATCCCATATTTACTTTATAAACCTTATCAACCTCATCAACTTTATAAACTCTTTTTTTTCCGTATTTTTGCATTTTACTCCAATAAACACAGCTATGCCACTCAGCGAACAGGAACAGATAAGAAGGGAATCACTTGATGAAATAAGGAAAATGGGGATTGACCCCTATCCTGCCGAGGAATTTCAGACTAATGTATTGTCTGATGAGGTCCACTCGAAATTTGATGATGACAACAAGAACTACCAGGAGGTAGTAATGGCAGGGAGGATAATGAGTCGCCGTATAATGGGAAAGGCTTCATTTGCCGAGATTCAGGACTCGTCAGGAAGAATACAGATATATATTACAAGGGATGATATATGCCCGGGTGAAAATAAAGATCTGTATAATATTGTATTTAAACGACACCTTGATATTGGGGATTTCATTGGTGTGAAAGGATTTGTGTTCCGCACACAGATGGGTGAGATAACCGTGCATGTAAAGGAACTGAAGATCCTGAGCAAATCAATTCGACCGCTGCCGGTTGTAAAAGAAAAGGAAGGAAAGGTATACGATGCTTTCAGTGATCCTGAAATGCGTTATCGCCAGCGTTATGTCGACCTTATTGTTAACCCTCAGGTAAAGGAGACTTTCAGGAAACGAACCATGCTTATACAGTCGATGAGGGAGCTGTTTAATTCCAGGGGTTACCTTGAGGTGGAGACGCCGATACTGCAACCCATACCCGGAGGTGCTGCTGCCAGGCCCTTTATTACACACCACAACACTCTTGATATGAAGTTATACCTGCGCATAGCAGATGAGCTTTACCTGAAAAGGCTGATAGTGGGAGGTTATGAAGGGGTATATGAATTCGCCAAAGATTTCAGGAACGAGGGTATGGACCGGAGCCATAACCCTGAATTCACCATGATGGAGATCTATGTGGCCTATAAGGATTATAACTGGATGATGGATTTCGTTGAGGAGATCTTTGAGAAGGCAGCCCTCGACCTGCACGGAAAGACACTTATCCCGTACAGGGATAAGGAGATTGAATACAAAAGGCCTTATCGCAGGATAACCATTCTTGATGCCATTAAGGAATACACAGGCTATGATATCTCAGGAAAGACCGAAGATGAGATCCGTGAGCTTTGTAATAACCTGGGCATTGAGACTGATCCCAGCATGGGTAAGGGTAAACTCATCGATCAGATATTTGGAGAGAAATGTGAACCGAATTTTATACAACCTACCTTTGTCACTGATTACCCCATTGAGATGTCTCCGCTGGTTAAGAAACACCGCAATAACCCGGAGCTCACCGAGCGTTTTGAGCTGATCATCAACGGACAGGAGATGTGCAATGCTTACTCGGAGCTTAATGATCCCATCGACCAGCTTGAGAGGTTCAAGGAACAGGTTAAGTTGTTGGAAAAAGGCGATGATGAGGCTATGTTTATAGATATGGACTTTGTACGTGCCCTTGAATACGGTATGCCACCCACTTCGGGCCTCGGCATTGGCATCGACAGGCTTGTTATGCTTATGACCGGTCAACCATCCATACAGGATGTTATTTTCTTCCCGCAGATGAGGCCGGAGGCGCGACAAACGACAAACGACGAACGACAAAAGGAGGAGTTCCTGGAAATAGGGATACCGGAGGAATGGGTTGAGCCGCTGGTAGCCCTTGGATACAATACTGTAGAGAAGCTGAAAGAAGTAGAAAAGCCTGGAAAGCTGCACCAGGAAATGATGGGGTACCGGAAGAAAAATAAGCTTGATATTAATACGCTTACTTTAGACCAGGTGGCAGAGTGGATTAAATAGGCTAAGGCTGAAGCTGAGACTAAGGAAAGCCCGGACTATGTCCGGCCGAGCCAGAGGGCTTGAAGAGCAATAGCACCGGTTATAACCGGGGTATAGGAGTTCTACCAATGCAACACACCCTCTAAAGGCCTGCCATACAAAAAGTTGTTGTTCCGGGAGACTTATCTGGGGAGCATATAAAAAGTTAGCTATTCAGATCTGCTAAAAATCACATACAAATACTATTAACTGCATCTCTAACAGATCATTCCTTCAACTATAGTATGAATTTTATAAAACAATACTTAAGCATTTAGGTCATTTTCTGGTTTTATTTATTTCTGATTAAAAACAGGTTTTTGTTTGATATTTCATTCAAGGCAAGAAATAAGATACTTAATACAAAAGCATCATGGACAATACAAATGCTAATCTTGAAAAACAAAAACGGTCAATATACATACTTGCTCTGGTTAACGTTGGCATCTGGGCAATTTCAATTATTGGAATGGTATTCCTGATGCAGCATTCGCCAAATGTAAGAATGCTATTCCCTATCCTGGGAGGTGGAGTAGCCCTAGGAGTTGCGCTTATGTCTGGAGATGCCCTGCATGTAAAGTGCAACTTGGAGATATCTTCAGTACAAAATATTGTCCTAAATGCGGCCTGAGATTCTATGATGAACCTTAGGCACGAAGTTCATTGATCCTGATATTCCTGAAGAATGTCTGCCTGATGGCAGGCAGGAGTTGAGTCTTTGTTTGCTCCCGTATTTGAGTCCGTTGAAAAGCTCAAGGAAGTTGAGAACATTTTGCCTGAGTATAATGAAGTTAAAAACTCCCGATCATCACCATTGGTTCTCCTTCACTCATCGGTGGAGTAGCAATTATATATAGCACTATTCCATCGTAAGGAGATCTTATATACTGAAGCCTGTTCCCAAAATAATCTGTCAGGTATCCGACAAGCTGACCTTCCTGAACATGATCACCACGCGAGACAAGTGGATAGTATAGTCCCTCCTTGTGTTCTGAACGGATAATCTGGTACTTCTCCACCCAGACAGACTCAAACAATATCTCTGGTTCTCCCTCAATCATCTTAAGGTGCTTCATAATATTATAGTTTCCACGTAGCACCTCGTTTACATCAGACTCGTCTGTTTGTCCAAGCTTTCCTACCTCTGTCGATATAGCAGGTTTCCCCCTTAATAAGGCTGTATTACTAACATACATTGAATTCTGTAGGTCCTTTGTTCTCCCCTTTTCATGCACTATTACCGTAAGGTTGAAACTTATTGCCAGTCCCTTTGTTTTTTCGTCCAGTTCAGGGTTACCTGTCTCGGTGTAATAAAGGTATCGCATAAGATCTTCATTGCCATCGCCACAATGGTTATCAATGAGGTAGTCGCACTGGTCAATCACCTCTTTCGTTACCTGATAGGCTATTCTCTCCGAGCTTGTTCCATCGATCTTCCCGGGAAATACTCTGTTGAAATTCTGCCAGTCGTAGGGATTGTAATAAACGGTTCTCTTGAGAAAGGATGGTATGTTTGCCACATGAACAATTATAACCTTACCTGAAATATCAGCCGGGTTAAGATCCATAGATAATTTTGTCATAGCAAGTACCGGAGGGTACTCGTATCCATGCACACCTGCAACAAGAGCTAAAGTCGGCCCGTCATTTTTACCGTTAATAACTGTTATAGGTATCTTTACCTGACCATCATCCTCTCCGCCCGGCACAATGATATATCCTGATTTTTTCTCTCCGGGTGCAGTACTTACTTCTCCTACAGTCAGGGTTGACTGAGATACCATGTTGGATGGTAAAACGAGCATAATCAATAAGGTAATAAGAATGGAATGCCTGTATTTTTCTGGCTGTGATTTCATAATATGTGTTTTTAGTTTGATAAATCAATATCTAATTTAGCGAAAAATATTTATATGGCTTGAAGTAATTATTCTTATATCATGTTTTATAATAGTAACTAAATCAATAATTTCCATAAGTTCTTTAACGTATTGCTCAAAGCAGGAATGATAATATAATTAAATTGTTACTTTTCCAGCAGATGGGGCCGGTAGTACGACGAAAGACAAACGACGAAAGAGGGCAGAGCGTTAAAAATTAGCCCGGTGGGCTAATTTAGCGAGGCCTTATGTTTGTTTTTAAATAAAACATAAGCTTCTATGTTAAAAGTTAAATTTATAGTGACAAAACTTTTATTAACTAAAACAAGAAGCTTATGTCAGGTAAAGTTAAACAATTAGATTTTACAGGGGTAAACATCTATGCAGGAATCGACACACATTTAAAGAACTGGAGAATAACTATTATGACTGAAGACCTTCACCATAAGACATTCTCATCAGATCCTAGTGCTAAATCACTTGCTTGTTATTTAAGGAAGAACTTCCCTAACGGTAATTATTATTCTGCCTATGAGGCTGGATTTTGTGGTTATAGCGCTCATCGATCTTTATTAGAAGAGGGGATTAAAAATATAGTAGTTAATCCTGCTGACGTCCCAACTAAAGATAAAGAAAGGAAACAAAAAGAAGATTCCAGGGATAGCAGGAAAATAGCAAGAGCTTTAATTAATGGAGATCTGGAGCCAATCTATATCCCTACAAGAGCAACAGAAGAGCTCCGAGGATTTATAAGATATCGCAAATCAATAGTCAGGGATATTAGCAGATATAAAGCCCGGATAAAATCATTTCTATATCGACACGGAATTGATATTCCAGATGAGCACTATTCTGCTTCCAGGTATTGGTCCAGTAATTTCACAGAATGGCTTAAGACAATAAAACTATCCACAGATTATGGCCATATTGTATTACTCAAGACTCTAGAAACTGTTAATCAACTCAGAGTTACGCTACTACAAATGAATAGAGAGTTAAGAACAATCTCAGGGCAAGAGCAATATAAGACCCAGATTAAACACCTAACCAGTATTCCTGGAATAGGCATAATTTCAGCAATGACAATATTAGCAGAACTGGAAACCATGCTGCGGTTTAGTAACTTAAACAAACTATGCTCATACATTGGCTTAGTACCCACAACCAATAGTTCAAGTGATAAGGAAAGGGCTGGTGGACTATCTCCCAGATGCAATAGATTATTACGTGAAGTTATTGTTGAAAGTGCATGGGTAGCTGCAAGAAACGATCCGGCATTGTCACTTTCTTATAGTAAGCTTTGTACAAGAATGAAAAAGACAAATGCTATAATCCGGATTGCTAAGAAATTATTAGGTAGAGTAAGATTTGTATTAATAAATGAGGTAGAATATAAATATGCAATTGTATAAGAACAAGCTTCATCATGAAAGACAGTTACTGGCTCCTTGCGGTGCACCATAAGTGTATCCGTTCTTAGCGAGGCTACTGCTTTCATTTATAAAAATTAAACAAGGAAATGCGGCTATTGAAGTCCGTTGATAGAAGGTTGTTTTTATAAATTGCTGACATTGTATGTAGTAAATCAGGCAGAAGGTCTGCCTGACTAAATAAGAAAAATTATGTATCCATAATTTGGATAACAACATAGAAGGAGCCAGAGAGAGGGTAGGTGTTGTAGAGACGCGCTACCAGCGCGTCTAAGAGAATTTTGCAGCCAGCGTACAATTTCTACAAAGCGGAAACCCCGGCTGAACGAATCGCAGATCCAGACCGTCGTGTCTGGAGTGAACACCGGCGGCATAAGGAATAACTACAAAGTTGAACGAAGTTGAAAGATAATTGAAAGAGAGTTTAACGATTGGCTTAGCCGGGTTCATAAAATTCGTTTGCCTTGGGCAAACTCTCAGTTCTAGATTGAAGATTAACGATTGGCTTCGCCGAGCTCGAACCACTCGCTTGCCTCTGGCAAACTCGCGATTCTCGGTTTAAGATTTTAGAATTTACACCGCCGGAGGCGGTCATGGTTTGTTATTATACACCTGCCCACAAGCATTATTGTGGCTATTACTTTTATCTCCCTTTGGGGGACGATGAAAGAAGCCGGCAACTAAATTCCCCGTTCAACGATTACACGATTCAACAATTAAACAAACCTCTAAACCCCTAAACATCTAAACCCCTAAACAAGTAAGTTTTTTTGCCTTTCCCAATCGCTTGATATATATTTATATATCTAAACCAACATACAATGCCTGAAAAACCTCATAACTTCTGGCAGGAGTTAAAACGCAGAAAGGTAATACGTGTGATTATTGTGTAT
>Ga0272443_10000500_pt1 | contig 72181 bp, 55 predicted proteins | sample SSMAcet12_FD_193581 | JGI IMG/M metagenome (GOLD analysis project Ga0272443, IMG submission 193581) | Marine sediment archaeal communities from Little Sippewissett salt marsh, Falmouth, MA, United States - SSM-Acet-12 | ecosystem: Environmental > Aquatic > Marine > Wetlands > Sediment ...
CGTCCCATTGTGCCTCGGTCAACTCGATGCCGCGTCCCATGGCCATGACCTCCAAGCGGCTCCATCGCCACTTGAAGGATCGACCACCACGACCAGTTTCAATGAATTATTTTGCGTTTCTACTTAGGGCTCGGGTTCTTCTTCCTCTTTCTCGGCGACCGAGACCTGGATAAACGTATCGGCGGCGTATCCGTCGTAATCGAAAATCACCAGTCGCACGGTTCCCTCGTAAACCGCTTCCCAGGTGTGGGTTGTTTGAGCGACATCGATGTATTCGTCGATGGTGCCGTCGTTGTCCCAATCCCAGCAGTAGAACTCGATCTCGCCGTCCGGATCGTACGAGTTGCTGGCATCGAACGTGACGGGTTCGCCGACGAAGCCGGATAGCGGCCCGATCCCGTTGCAGTGCGGATAGAACGCGCTGCCCGGCGTCCGCAGGGTGACCTGGACGGTCTCGCTGACGCCGGCAGAGCACTTGCAGGTGATGGTGCCGGTGACCTGCCCCATGATCCCTTGCGAGACGGGAATGCTGGCCCGGATGACTTGCTCGCCGCCGGGCTCGATGGTGAAGTTGTTGAGATTGAAGGCCACGGCCGACCCACGGATCAGATTGCCCCCGCCGGTCAGATCGCTGCACGCCAATGTAACGCCCTCGAGCGGGATTCGGCCACGGGCTTCCCGGATGGTGAAGGGTACCTCGTACGTGCCGTCCGGCTCGACGACCATACTGATCTTGCTCGGGTCGGTTTCCATGCAGGGCCAGGCCTTCAGGTCGCCGCAGCTCATCTCCAACACGCCTTTCGGACAACAGGCGCTGAGTGTGCCCACGATCGTCTCGCCCGCGCTGATCTCGCCCACATAGGCCTTCTCGAAGATGGCCTTGCCATCCTGCAAGCCGCAGACGTTCAGGTCGAAGGCGCCTTCGCTGGTGCCCACCAGCTTGATCTGATAGTTGCCGGCTTCATACAGGGGGAAACTGACCGTCTCTGAGAGCGCCACACCGGTATCCGCCAATTCCTCGACCTCGCATCCGGAGTCTGGAATCGCCGCCTTGTTGGGATTCGTCTGTCGGCAGCGCGCGTCAGTGACACACAGATCGACGTTGGGACCGGTCGTAACCTGAATGATATTTTCCGGGCCGTTCACCTGGACCTGCGTCTCGTCCCAGGCCAAATAACCACCGCCCCAGACGTACACACGCACGGTGCCCGAAAACGCACTGTGCCAGGTACGCGTGAATTCAGGCAGAGAGATACACTCGAACAGCTTGTCCTGATACCAGTCCCAGTAGTATCCTTTGATGTCGTTGCCGTCGGCAATGTACGACACACTGGCGTCGAACTCGATCGGCTCGCCCACCTTGCCAACATAGGGTCCGCCGGCACTGGCGAACACATGCTGGACGCTGTTGGGATCGGTGTCGGCCCAGGCGAATGCCGGCATCAGGATCAGTGCCCCCACGATGCTCATTGTCCACAACTTCGTTCTTCTCGTTGCCATGTCTATGCTCCTTTACGGTAGTTGCTCAGAGCCTGCCGACGAGAGACACCTCCGCGGGCCTCGACACACTGCTGGCTCCATATGTTAATTTCCCTCTTCCGATGTTCGGACTGCTGATTGACTCGCGCCAAGGCGAGGCATGAGAGTGTCGGCTCAACGTCCATCGTTGTGCGGCGTGAGCCATGGCCGACACGTTGTCCTGTGCAGTCCGGATGTTCCCTTATGCCACAGTTACGCGTGGTGTGAGATCGATGGCGGAGGGGGGCGGGCCGGTCGCGAGACCGCCGAGTGGCGGTGTTCGTCCTGGACCGCCTGGGCGAGTCCCACCCCGTCCGCGCAGACAGACCCATAGCACCTGCCGGCCGATACCGGCAGTCCATGATGACCGTGACTGCCTCTTGGCAACATGATACTCAGCCCTTCTCAAGATGTCCGGGCCTCAAGCCATACGACGACCGTGCATCGAGAAAAAAGGTCTGCGTAGAGGAATGGTGTTTCAGGCTCCGCTAACCTTCGCTTTTCCAGTAGCCAGGTCGGGTTGGTTCCGACCGAGCTCCTCCACGCGCTTTTCCATTACACATTCTATCCTATAAGATGTTCTACGGCAACGAACGTATCAGATTATTCTTGGTTTCTTCCCGCAATCCGGCCCTTTCGGGCGAATTTTCCCATTTCTTGTCGCAAGAGGCCCAGGAATCTCACTATATGGTGAAAACGCCATCGTGTGGCTTTTGTCGAGGCTCCTAACGATGGAAAAGAAGAGCTATCCCATTCCGGCAGGTCAGCAGACAGATTCGGTCTATCGCGGCGACTCCGCCCTTTTTTTCATTTTGGCCATACGCAAACCGCCTCCAGCGAAGTGTAATAGGGCAAGGAATCGCGATTCATGGTTTCAGGGAACCGAATGCTGAACGATAAGCGGCTTATCTGGAGACTGCGACGCGCCGACGTCGACGCCCTGCGGCAGCTCTACGACAAGTACAAGGCCGATCTGCTCAAGCTGGCGATCCTCTTGACGGGCGACGTGTGCCAGGCCGAGGATGTGGTCCAGGATGTGTTTCTCAAGCTGGTCCAGTCTTTCGATCGGATCTGCATTCGGGGCAACGTGCGGAATTACCTGATCACGTGCCTGGTCAACCGCGCCCGGTCGCTCCGGCGGGGGGCCGGACAGCGCCGCGAGACGCTGCTGGAGACACCCATCACGCACATGTGTCCGGGCCCGCGCCCCGATCAATGGGCGGTTCTGAACGAGCAGATGCAGCAGGTTGGCGAAGCAATGGGGCAACTGCCTGCGGAACAGCGCGAAGTCCTTGCGCTGCGTTTTGAAGCGGGCTTGGAATTTCGGCAGATCGCCCGCCTGCAGCAGGTCTCGATCAATACGGTCCAAGGGCGATGTCGATACGGCCTGGAGAAACTGCGCTCCGTCCTCAGAAGTGAGGTTACTCATGAAACACGCAGATGAGATCAAGGTGTTGTTCGACGGCGCCCAAGTCACCATCGAACCAGCCCGGGACGAAGCCGTCTTCGAGACCATCGCGACGGCGTATGTCCGCAACGTGCAAGACCAGGCGGCTCGGCAGAGGTCGCCGTTAGGGAGGGTTGTCATGAGAAGTCCAATGACTAAACTTGCCGTCGCGGCCGCGGTGCTCATCGTGGTCGGGATCGGCATCCAGGAGATCGGCGGGGGGCGACCGGCGTTTGCCGACATCGCGCGTTCGTTCCTGGAGGCGCAGACCGCCACGTTCAAGGTGGTGACGCGCTGGCCGGACCGGCCGGTCACCACGACGCAGGGTCAGTTCATGGCCCCGGGTTTGGAGCGACGCGTTGGAGGTATGGGCCCCGAGTTCGGTGAGGACGCGATGGTGATCAGCGATTATGTCAGTGGCAAAGCGCTGGTGCTCCTTCCCTCTCAGAAGGCGGCCGTGGCGGTCGAACTGACCAATCGGCCCGACGATTTGGACCCGGAGAAGCTCAACCAGTTCGAGGAATTGCGCCGAAGGATCGAACGGGCCCAGGCCAATCCCGACGAGAAGGTGGAGTACCTGGGCGAAGCGGAGATCGAGGGCCGCGCGGCGGTCGGATATCGTTTCGCCGAGTTCGGCGCCGAGACGACGATCTGGGCGGATGTTGAAACGCTCCTTCCTCTTCTGGTTGAGCATGCCGTCATGGAAGCGCAGACCAAAGTCGGCTCGATCGTCGTGATGGACATCCGGTTTAACGTGCCTCTCGACCCGGCCGAGTTCAGCATGGAGGTTCCGCAAGACTATACGCTCCAGACCATGTCGCTCGATGGCTCGACGCCGGACGAGGGCGATCTGGTCGAAGCGCTGCGCCACTGGGCCCATATCACGGGGGGTGCGTTTCCTTCCGAACTGGAGCCGCTTCCGGCCCGGGAGTTGAAGATCGCCCTGGACCCGAACGATGCGTTCGATATCGAGCATCTCCAGGATCTTGGCGACCCGGCGGTGCAGGAACGGGTGCAATTGGCGGTTGAGATCATACGGGGCTTGCTCTTCGTCCAGAGGTTGTCAGCCGAGGGGCTCGTTTGGCATTACGCCGGGGCGGACGCCAGGTTTGGCGATGCGGGCACACCTGTCTTCTGGTACCGTCCGGAAGGATCGGAAACGCACCGTGTCATCTACGCGGACCTTTCGGTCCACGACGCCATGGCCGACGAACTGAGTGTGCTCGAAGATAGCTCAGATCAGCAGGAGGACGAGCGATGAACGCCAGCCACCTGCGACGTCGTTTGGTCGTTGCCGGGTGCATGGCGACGATGGCGCTGTCCACCGCGGCCGGCAATTGGCCTGGGTGGCGCGGTGATGGCGGGGGCATCTCGTCCGAGAAGAACCTGCCCTTGACATGGAGCGAAGCCCAAAGCATCAAGTGGAAAACGCCCATCCCGGGCGCCGGACACTCCTCGCCGATCGTCTGGGGCGACCGCGTCTTCGTCACCACCGCCATTGCCGACGATCCCAATGTCGAGTCGTTCAAAGGCGGCGTCTACCTGGGAGGCGATCGCAGGAAACCAGACGAGTCCGAATACGCCTACTGCGTGATCTGTCTCGATGCCGAGCGCGGCGTCGTCCTGTGGTCGAAAGCCGTCGCGCGGCAACGGCCCAGAACGCGACGGCACACGAAGAACACCTACGCCTCAGAGACGCCGGTGACGGACGGGACCCACGTCTTCGCTTCGTTCGGTTCGGCGGGTCTGTATTGTCTCGATTTCGAAGGCCGCGTGGTCTGGCAGCGCGACCTCGGGCTCTTGCGCGGCCGGCAGGGGTGGGGCACCGGTGCTTCGCCGATCCTGTTCCGCCGCACCGTTATCGTCACGGGTGACAGTGACGACGAATCGTATATCGCCGCTTTCGACAAGACCACGGGCGAGCCGGTCTGGCGCACCGAACGGGAAGAAGGCCCCTCGTGGGCCACGCCGCTGCTGTTCGAGATCGACGGTTGCGCCATGGTCGTCACCAACGCCACCCGGCGCATGCGCGGGTACGAGGCTGCTACCGGAAAGCTCCTCTGGGAGTGTGCCGGCGGCTCCATGATTGCGGTTCCCTCGCCCGTCGCGGCCGGGGGGCTCGTCTTTCTCTCGTCCGGGCACAACCTGCTGCGCCGCCAACCGATCATCGCCGTCCGCGCCGAGGCCTCCGGCGACATCACGCCGGGCAAAGGCCAGGCGCAGAACGAAGGCATCGCCTGGTGGCATCCGAAGGGCGGTCCGTACGTGACCAGTCCCATCGCGGTCGGTCCGTATCTCTACGTGCCGCTGGATCGCGGAACACTGACCTGCTACCAGGCCCGGACGGGCCAGCTCGTGTACGAGAAGCAGGATCTCGGAGCCCGCAACACGCTCACCGCTGCGCCGGTGGCCGCCGACGGCAGGATCTATCTCCTGGCCGAGAGCGGCACGTGTTACGTTGTCCGACAGGGCCCGGCATTCGAGATTCTGGCCGTCAACGAGCTCGACGAAATCTTCTGTGCCTCTCCCGCCGTCTCGGCCGGCCGGCTCTTCCTGCGTGGACGCAAGCACCTGTACTGCATTGGGGATTGACGCCCGAAGCAGGTCAGAAGGATCGCCTAATCGAGCGTTGGGACCAGTGCGTTGAGGTACTCCTCCAGGTTGGTGTAGCCGTCGTTGTCGCGATCCAGAACGCCGTCGGCCGGGTCGGCGGGATCGAGATCACGCACTGCTTCCCACGCATCCGGCATGCCGTCGCGGTCGGTATCGGGCCGCACGCCGCGCGTCCGTAAGATGGGCCAGCCCCCGACCTCGTCCTGCGAGTCGATCAATTTGCCCGTGCGGTTGCGGACGTCCGCAATCACCCGCTCGTCCACCGCGTCACGCTGTCGCGATGCGCCGGCCTGAGCCAGCACGCGTTCATACGCTTGCGCTGCCGCTTGCGTCGCCGGCGCGTCGGCGCCCAACGCCGGTGGGGGGGCCTTCCAGTCGCTTAGCGTGCCGGCGTATTTGTAGTTGGAGCCCGGGTGCAGCCAGCGATGCCAGTCCAGCGACGCGTGGTTGTCGGCGGTCCAGTCGTCACGGCCTTCGAAGACGTTGCCCCGCATGAAGCCGCGCGCCGCATCAGGCAGGCCACCCTTCATCGCGATCGGCAGACGCTTCGGATCGGTTTCCGGGCCGGGCCGCCAGTAGTTGTTGATGGCGTTGACGAAGTGGTCGCAGAAATTGGCCGTGGCGTTCCAGTTGTAGATCACGTTATTGCGAAAGTCCACGATGGTCAGGGGATCGCCGGGGTCGGCGCTGCCCAGCGTTGGGTGGCGATCGCGACAGGTGGAGAACAGGTTATGGTGCAGAGTGATCGGACCGTCGGGCTCGCGGTAAGACGCGCACATCGCGTGCGGACCCTTCGGATGGATGCTGTCATGCAAGGCCTCGCTGAGGATGCACCACTGGATGGTGAAGTTCTGCCCGGCGCGGAAGTCATGGGTGCCGTCAATGGCCCAACTCAGCGACAGGTGATCCAGGATGACATGGTCGATGTCGTTGGTGGTCAGGGTGTCGGGGCCGCTCGGCGTCTTGTGCTTGTCTCCCAGGCGGACACGCAGGTAGCGAACGATGACATCGTGACAATCCTTGAGACTGAGCGTATGGTCGCGCAGCGTGATGCCGTCGCCGGGGGCGGTCTGGCCGGCCAGCGTCAGATAGGATTTGTCGATTTCGAGTTCGGACCGCAGTTGAATGGTTCCGGAGATATCGAAGACGATGGTGCGTGGACTGTCGGCCGTCTCGACGCCATGGCGCAGCGAGCCGACCCCGCCGTCCGCGAGCGTCGTGACATGATACACGTCGCCCCCGCGGCCCCCGCGCGCGAAGCGCCCGAATCCCTCGGCGCCGGGAAACGCCGGCAGACGGGCGTCAGCCGCCGCGCCCACGGTTGGAGACGCCAGGATCAATACGAACAACCCCACCAACGAATGTACTCCCAGGACGGCTGCGCTGCGCATGCTGGCTCCTTTCGAATCGTTCCGGTCGGTTCGAGCTCATCGGCCCACCAATGAGTATAACGCAATACCACGCTTGGTTGAAGGCCTCTGATGCGGTCAAAACCGGCCTGGGGGCCGATGGACAGGCTCTGCCTCCAGAGGCGGCAATGGACCGGCTTGTCCGCGCGCCGGGCGGCTTGACATGCCCATGCCCAGGCGATAAGATAGAAGTGGCCATGTGGACCACCACCGGTCCCGGCCGATGGTCGCATTGGACGTCAGGAGCGGTTCGACAGTCATCTCCAAGGCCACCGCGCTCTTGCTCGTCTCAATGGCACAAAACCATCTGCATGGGTATGGAAAGGAGCGGTTGTTGAATCGAGCAGACTGCTATCGACACGTCTTCATGTGTTGCGTTCACCTACAGCGTTTGACGGGTGCCCACCCGCGGTCGCGGCAAAGGACCTCTCGTGAAGGATGGGCGACGCCGGGCTACCAACCATCACTCTACTAAAGAGGAGGACAGAAATGTCTCGCAAACTGCTATTAGCTGTTGTGGTGCTCGCCGGGCTGATCGCGGGCAGTGCTTTGGCTGAACAGATCGCCTACTATCCCTTCGAGGAAGGCCAGGGCACCGAAACCACCGACGCCACCGGTAACGGTAACGACGGGACCCTCGCCGGCGGCGTGGAATGGGTGGCCGGCCACAAGGGCGGCGCCGTGCATTTCGACACCGCGGGCGAACGCATCGTGCTCAACGAACTCGATCCTACCGCCGCCCGCAACGCCATGACGCTGGCCGCCTGGATCAACTGGGAGGGTGAAGGCCACAGCATCGCCCAGCAGGGCATCGTCGGCAAACGCGAGGGCTGGGATCCCGGCACGGGCGTCAAGTGGTTCTGGCAGGCCCAGCCCAGCGGCGCTCTCTTGTTCCGCGCCGACCGCGCCAACGGCGCGGGCACGGGGCTGTGGTGGGGCAACACGTACCTGCTGCCCTATGCCAATGAGTGGGCGCACGTGGCGTTGACCTGGGATGCCGGTGCGGCCGTCCAGTACATCAACGGCGAGGAGATTGCGACCGGCAACGTGACGTTTCAGGATACCGCCGACGATACCATCGTATCGATCGGTTGCGTCTCGGCCACCAACAGCGAAACCTTCGTCGGCGCCATCGATGAGGTACGGATCTACGACACGGCCCTGACGCCGGCGGAGTTGCAGAAGGCCATGAGCGGCGACTTCAAGTCGAGCTCCGCGCCGGCCCCGTCGGACGCCGCGACGGACATCCCCCAGGATGTGATCCTTGCCTGGATGCCGGGCGACTACGCCGTGGCGCACGATGTCTACTTCGGGACCAGCCGCGACGATGTCCTGGCGGCCGACCGCAGCAATCCGCTGGGCGTGCTGGCCAGTCAGGGGCAGGCGGATCTCAGTTTCGACCCGTCCGGCCTGCTGGACTTCAGCCAGACGTACTACTGGCGCGTCGATGAGGTCAACGCCGCGCCCGACAGCAGCATCTTCGCCGGCAACGTCTGGAGCTTCACGGTCGAACCGTTCGTGTATCCTATCGAGAATGTGACTGCCACCAGCAGCGGAACTTCCGGCCCGACCGAAGGACCCGAGAACACCGTCAACGGCTCCGGACTCGATGCGGATGGTTTGCACTCGATCAACGCGACCGACATGTGGCTGGTGACGGCTGTCGACGAGCCCCTCTGGATTCAGTACGAGTTCGACAATGTTTACAAACTCCACGAGATGTGGGTTTGGAACTACAACGTGATGTTCGAATTGGCGCTGGGCTTCGGACTCAAGGACGTGACCATCGAGTATTCGACCGACGGCGCCGCGTGGACCGTCTTTGGCGACGCCGTTATCGCTCAGGCACCGGCCACCGCTGGCTACGCCCACAACACAACGGTGGACCTCAGCGGTGTATCGGCCAAGTACGTCCGCCTCAATGTCAACAGCGCGCATGGGCCCCTGGGCCAGTTCGGTCTCAGCGAAGTGCGTTTCCTCTACAAGCCCGTGCTGGCGCGCGAGCCGCAGCCGGCCGCCGGGCAGGGAGACGTCGCCGTGGACGTGACGCTCGACTGGCGCAGCGGACGCGAAGCGGCGGCCCACGAACTGTACTTCAGCGCCGATCGCGCGGCGGTCGCCGATGGCACGGCGCTGGTGGAGACGTTGGCCGAAAGCCGCTATCAGGTCGGCGGACTCGACCTGGGCACGACGTATTACTGGCGCGTCAATGAAGTCAACGACGCCGCGGTTCCCGCTTCCTGGGACGGCCTGATCTGGAGTTTCTCGACGCAGGAATTCGTGGTGGTGGAAGACTTCGAGAGCTACGACGACGAAGACAATCGCATCTACGACACCTGGCTCGACGGCTGGGTCAACGAGACCGGTTCCATGGTCGGGTATCTGGACGCACCGTTTGCCGAGCGCTCGATCGTCAACGGTGGTGGTCAATCGATGCCGTTGCAGTATGACAACTCATCAGCCCCGTTCTATTCCGAAACCGAATGGGAGGTGGGCGGCGCCGACTGGACGATCGGCGGCGCCGATACGCTCGTGATCCACTTCCGAGGCAACGCCGAGACCACGGCCGATACGCCGGGCAACGATCCGGCGCCCGTCTACGTGGCGGTGGAGGACGGCGCCGGTCGCGTGCAGGTCGTGACCTTCTCCGATCCGCAGGCCACCATCCTGACGGAGTGGCAGCGCTGGGAGATTCCCTTCAGCGAGCTGGGCAACCTAAACCTGAACAACGTCGATTATCTCTATGTCGGTGTGGGCGATCGTGACAACCCGACGGCCGGCGGGACCGGCACGCTCTATGTCGACGATATTCTCGTCGGCCATCCCGGTTCGTCCGACCCGGGCGCCAGTGGCCTGATGGCCTACTACGCGCTGGAGAACGACGCCAACGACAGCTCGGGCAACGGCTACGACGGCACCGTTATGGGCGAACCCGTCTACGTCGACGGGCCGCAAGGCCAAGGCATGGCGCTGGAATTCGACGGGCTCGGCGGCCAGTACGTCGACCTCGGCACCTGGAATCCGTCGGCCGCGACGGGCCAGCTTACCGTCGCGCTCTGGGCCAACTGGAACGGCCTGACCGACCAATACCAGGGCCTGATCGCCAAGCGCGACGTTTGGGACCCGGCCGACAACATGATGTGGCAGATCGAGGCCAACCGCGACAGCGGCGCGCTCGGCTTCTTCCGCAATGGCAGCGCCCCGGCCGATGGTGACCCGGTCTTGCCCGTGGGCGAGTGGGCCCACGTGGCCGCCACCTTCGACGGGACCACCGCGAAGTTCTACTTCAACGCCCAGATGACCGGGCAGGGCGCCTTCTCCTTTGGCCCCGACACCGAAGCGGCCTTGGTCTTCGGCGCCTGCCAGGGCGACGGCGGCAATCCCTTCAACGGCGCCCTCGACGAGGTCCGCCTCTACGACCGCGCCCTCAGCGGCTTCGAGATCAACTACCTCGCCGGCCAATAGCACCGCCGGCAGTATCTCCTGAACACCAAGGGGCCTGTACCACCAAAGTGCAGGCCCCTTTTTCGTTGCGTCATTAACAGCCCTGTGTGGCAGCCTCAAGTCCGGAGGACTTGGGAATGGTTTGCAGTCGACAAGACCCTCCGCCGTCCGCGGACCAGACCAGTCGACCATCCCCAAGCTGCGCTTGAGGCTGCCACACAAATGCCGCAACGTTGTGACGCACCCCGTCAGTAGTCACCTTTCTCGCCGTCGGCGTAAGCCAGCCACAAGACCGCTGCCCAGAAGCCCAAGCATAAGCGCACTGGGTGCAGGGACAGGAACGGTGGCCTTGACGAAGCCGCGGTAGTGCCCGTCCAAATTGGACGAAGACTTCATGTACAGATGCATCTCATATTGATGGGTCGGATCCACAGAGAAGACCTCGATCAGAGGCGGATAGTTGAAGCTGTATGACAGGGGCTCCTCAGTTGTCTGGGTCATACCATAAGCGGCGAAACCATTGTAGTTGTAGAGCTCTGTGCCAGACGTAATATCTGTGAGTTCTATCGTGAGCTGGTCGTTAGCCCAGATCAGGAACACGTTAATTTCCAGGTTCAACGTGTGTCCGTCGGGTTGAAACACCCAGCGACCTTCCGCCGTGGCCAGGGCGCCGCCGTACCAGCCCGAGCTTGACACCGCGGTATGCAGCGCGTTGACGTAACTCGATGCGTAGGTATCCGGATCGATGTACACGCTGCCCGACAGAGCTGAGCCGTCCCATGAATGGAGGCCGGAGTTGTAGCTATGCTTGACGGTAACTGTCGGTTCAGGGTAGTTGTAATACGACACGGACGCGAAACCTGAGACCCGTTGTTCCCCGCTGAGCACTGTGAACCCGGCCAAGCATGTCGGCGCACCGGCTACGAGACTCACGCAGAACAACACAACGCAGTGAATACCTGTCTTTGGCATGATTCGCTCCCTTCACAGAAAGATGGCACGGGCATTATCGCACTCGCATTCGAAATCCGCGTTCTTGCACCCTCGGTCCAGTGAATCATTATACGCGCGTCGCAGCGACCGCAAGAGGAATGTTCTCATAATCTCGATAAGAGGGCTTTGTGTGGCAGCCTCAAGTCCGGAGGACTTGGGAATGGCTTGGAGTCGACAAGACCTTCCGCCGTCCGCGGACCAGACCAGTCGACCATCCCCAAGCTGCGCTTGCGGCTGCCACACGCATGGCGTGACGTCCCGATGGATGCGCCCGACTTCTTCACTGCAACGCCAGACCCCAGGAGAAAAAATCGGGACGGGACTATACGGGATGGCTCCTTTGTGGTGTGTTAGGAGCAAAGAGAATTCTCTCGGAGAGCCAACGGGCGACATGCTGGAAGAGAAGGTACTGATCTGGCAACTCAGGCACGGCAGCGCCGCAGCGTTCGAGCGGATCTACCGCACGCATAAGAACGAACTGCTGAAGCTGGCTGCAGTGCTGGTGGCGGACGTCCATACCGCCGAGGACATTGTGCACGATGTCTTCGTTCATGTGGCCCAGAAACGGCAGGGCATCCGGCTGACAGGCAGCCTCAAGGGCCTGCTGGCGACGGCCGTGGTCAATCGGGTGCGTAACGCGCAACGCGATGGAAAACGCCGGAGCGACCGCGCCGAGGCCAAAGCCAGCGGCACTCGTGCGAGCGTGCCCGGGCCCGAGCAGTGGGCCATTTTGAGCGAACAGTTGCAGCGGCTGGGTAACGCCATGGCGCAATTGCCCTACGAACAGCGTGAGGCCGTGGCGTTGCACGAGGGGGCCGAGATGACCTTTACGCAGATCGCCAGGCTCCAGCAGGTCTCGGTCAACACGGCCCAAGGCCGATGCCGGTACGGACTGCAGAAGCTGCGGTCCCTGCTGAACTCGGAGGCACACGTATGAAGTCTACCGACGATGTCAAAACGTTCTATCACAGCGCAACAATCGACACGAACCGAGCCCGGGACGAGGCAATCCTGGCCGACGCGCTCCAGGCCGGTGGGCTCACGACGAAGAAGCGAGCGGCTCGTGCGGAGCCGAGTGTATGGAGAGCCATTATGAAAAGCCGAACGACACAATTAGTCACCGCGGCCGTCATCGTCATTGCCTTGCTCGTCAGCATACACCAACTCGGTGGCTCTCTGGATGGGACCACCGTCGCCTGGGGTGACGTGCGCGAGGCCTTTCTCGACCGCCCGTGGGTTCATCTGAAGTACGACAACGGCGCCGAACAATGGTACGACCTGAAGAGCGGCGCTCATTTCTTCAAGGATTGGGACGGGCGGTGTGTGGCGATCGATCGCGCGGCGAATCTCAGAAGGGTCTACTATCCCATATCGCCTGACCGGATCAGGGAAGACCGGCCCGTCGTCTACCCCGACGGCGTGATTCCGCCGTGGCAGCCGAAGACGGCCTGGGAGACCATCGTCGGGCCCTGGGAACAAATGGCCGAGCACGGTGGGGCGGGCAACTGGGAAGTCGAAACAGTGACGGATGAGGCCGACGCTGCCCCCCGGCTCCGCTTCGACTGCTACTTCAACGATGCGGCCGGTCGACGATTGCTCATCCGGCAGATCTGGGCCGATCCCCAGACGCGCCTGCCACTGAGAATCTGGAAGCGCCTGCAATTGGCCGATCGCGAAGACCAGCAACGCGAGGCCATCACCGGGACCTTCGATTTCCCGGACAGGGGTCCGCAGAGCATCTACGATCTGGGCGTCGCCCGCGAGCTGCCCGTGGTCAAGGACTACGACCGGGCAACGGTGCCTTCGGTGGAGGCAGCGATCAAAGCGGCCCGGGAGGCCCTGAACCGTTTTCCGGCGCGCTACCGCGTGGTCGTTTGGAGCAACGACAGGACCAGCGAGGTCGAAGTCGTCTACCGCGACGGCCCGCGCATCCACCACAACCACTATTTCAACATTGCACCAGATAGTACATCTGACGGCACGTCACAATACCACCTACCCTTGCCGGCCACGGCCCGCGAGGCGCTGGACTGGGCCCGGACGCAGACGCCGATCTCCACAAACATGTTCGACGGTCAGAAGGAGTATACCCGACACTACCGCCATCCTGCGGTCTCCGATACCCGCGACGAGGTTCGCGTCACCCGGTCCGACGACGGCTTCCTGCTGCCCATGTGGAGTCATCCGATCGAGTTGCAGTGGCCTTGGGAACACCGGAATCCCGCCAGCTATGAGTTGATCGATGACGCCCCCGAGGAGCTTCGCACGTACGTTGGGCTGAAACGCGAGGGAGGCAGCACACGCCGCGACTATTACCTCGACCCGGAGCACGACTACATCTGCGTCCGCAACATCTGGTGGAAGTTGCGGTCAGGCCAGTGGGAGAAAGAGCGTGAATACGGGCACTCGGATCTCAAGCGCCTGCCGACCGGGCACTGGTACGCCGGTAAGTTGACTGAAACCATGAACATCGACGTGACGATACTCGAAGCAGACGACTTCCCACCGGCGACGTTTGACGGTGAGAAGCTCATGGAAGGTGCCACCTTAGAGACGTACTAGCGCCTTCCACGGCGGGACCCTTGGCGTCCGACCGGAGGTTGCCGGAACATAGTTTCGATGTCAAAGAGCTGCCCGGGCAGTAATCCCGGAACCAGAGCAATTCATCGCAGGCCGGGTGGCGGAGCCTGGCCTTTTTATTCGTCCGGTTTGGGGGCCGGGAATTTTCGGCGCTGGCCCTTCAGGACCCCGCGCTCGTAGGTCTCTTCCCATTCGAGCGAGCCGTCCTCGCGGAAGCGTCGCCGGGGCCCGTGGCGATAGTCGTCGACGTAGTACTCTTCCGACGTCAGCACGCCCTTGTTGTTCCATTCCTTGCGGACCCCGTGCAGGCGGCCCTCGACGTAAGGCTCCTCACGCCTCAGCAGGTCGTCGTGCGAATGCCAGTAGCGATGAACGCCGTGGAGGTATCCGTCCCGGTATTGACGAATGACTTTCGTGCCCGTAATCGTCTCGTGGACCTCGCCGTCGCGCGGCGTGCCGTTGCGGTCCCAAGCCCGGCGCTGGCGCGTCTGGCGGTCGTAGTGATATTCCATCTGCCCATCGGGATACCACGCCGTGACGAACTGACCGTTGGCGTAGAGTCGTTCCATCCGCTTCTGCCCGCTCGGATAATACACCGTCCGGAGCAAGTGACCATCGGGATGCGTCCATTCGGCCGTCTTGCGTCCCCGCGCGTCCCATTCGGTGTACTTGGGCAGTACCTCCCGGGTTCCGCCGCGATTGGTCGGCAAGTTCGCCGCGTCCGTTCTCCAGGGCGAATAGTACACCTGCCAGATGAAGATGTACCGCGACCATTGCGGATTGCCCGTGCCGAAGATGAAGCTGACGACTACCAACCCCGTGCCCAACACGATGGGCCACATCTTCCTTTTCGTGCGATGCGTATACAGGACCAGGGAGACGATGCCCATGGCCAGGATCAGGCAACAGAACAAGAAGAAGTTCCGGCTGCGGTGCAGTGTTTTGAACGCCGTGGTCAGGGCATAGAGCCTTTGGGTGGCCAGACAAGCGGCGAGCAATGTCACGACCCGCATGACGCGCGTCTTCATCAAGATGCGCCAGGGCAGCATCAGTACGATACAGGCCAGCGGAATCGGCGCGAAAAGCAGTAGTTTCACAGGGCCTGAATTGCTGTGCGCGAAGTAGGTGATGACGAAGAGCGCCGACATCAGGGCCGGTAGCGCGCATAGCCCCAGCAGGACGCGGTAACCCCAGTCCAACAGGATAACGAGGAGGCCTCGCTTCTTCGTTACACCCGGTTCCGGATGGCTCGTCTCGCTTGTTTCGGCCATGACCTTTCCCCTTCAGTTATCCCGCTTTCGTCCTCCGTCGTCCGCCCTCTGTCGTCCGTTTTCCGGCGCTATTGGTGCGCCGGCGCGACGCTCGTTCGATAGCGGTTGGTGATCGGCAGTCGGCGGTCCCTGCCGAAGGCCTTGGGCGTAATGCGAATGCCGGGCGGGTTCTGCCGCCGCTTGTATTCGTTCACGTCCACCAGCCGGATCACGCGGTTGACTTCGCTTGCCGGCAGGCCCGCATCGACCAGTTCCCGCGCCGATTTGTCCTGCTCGACATAGCCCTTGAGAATCGTATCGAGCATATCGTAGTCGGGCAGCGAGTCGGCATCCTTCTGGTCGGGCCGCAATTCGGCGCTGGGTGGCCGCGTGATGACGTCCTCGGGAATCAACTCGCGCCCGGCCAATTCGTTCATCCGCGCGCACAACTGGTACACCATTGTCTTGGGCACGTCCTTGATCACGGCAAAGCCGCCGGCCGTGTCGCCGTAGAGCGTGCTGTAACCGACGGACGTCTCGCTCTTGTTGCCCGTGGTCAGCACCAGCGCGCCGAACTGATTGCTCAGCGACATCAGGATCGTGCCGCGAATGCGGGCCTGGAGGTTCTCGTACGCCAGGCCTTGCTCGTCCCAGCCCGGCGCGGCGCCCAGCGACTGGCTGAAGGGCTTCAAGATCGGTTCGATCGGAATCGTCAGCAACTCGAAGCCCAGGTTGTCCGCCACCTTCTTCGCGTCGGCAATCGTCTCGGGACTGTTGAAGCGAGACGGCATGGTGATGCCGATGACGTTCTCGGCGCCGAGCGCGTCGACGGCGACCGCGGCGGTGATGGCCGAATCGATCCCGCCGCTGATGCCGAGCAAGACCTTCTTGAAGCCATTCTTGCGCGTGTAGTCGCGCGTGCCCAAAACCAGCGCCTGATACACTTCGTCCAGCGATGTTGCGGGTTGCGCGACACTTGGTTGCGCCGGCGCGATGCTCACCTTCCCGCCGCCCGCTTCGACGTCTGTGATCAACAGGTCCTCATCAAAGGCCTTGGCCCGCGTGACGATCCTGCCGGTCGAGTCGGCCAGGATGCTGCGCCCGTCGAAGACGAGATCGTCCTGGCCGCCGACGAGATTGCAGTAGGCCACGGCGCAGTTCAGTGCCCCGGCGCAGCGCGTGACGATGTGCTCGCGGCCTTTCATCTTGGCCATGTCGAAGGGCGAGGCGGAGATATTGAGCGTCAGGTGGATCGGCCCGGCCTGGGCGAGAAACCCGGTCAGCCATTCGGTGTCCCACATGTCCTCGCAGATCGTCACGGCCACGTTCAGACCGCCTGCGGCGATCACCAGCGGCTGCGTGCCCGATTCAAAATACCGCTGCTCGTCGAAGACGCTGTAGTTGGGCAGCAGGCACTTGTGGTAGACCTTCGTGATGCGCCCGCCTTGCAGCACGGCCGCAGCGTTGTACGCGTGTTGGCCCGAACGCGTGACGAAGCCGACGACGATCGTCTTGTCGGGGCAGGCCGCGGCCAGTTGCTCGACCGCCACGCGGTTGTCCTCGACGAAATGCGTCTTATACACCAGATCCTCGGGCGGATACCCGCAGATCGCCATCTCCGGAAAGACCACCAGGTCCGCCCCGTCCGCCACGGCCCGTTCCCAGAGCCCCCGCATCGTTTCGACGTTGCCCGTCAGGTCGCCGACCGTCGCATTGAATTGACCCAAAGCCAGTCGCACTTCTATCCTTGCTCCAAACGCAGGGCATGCACCACATACCGTTATGCTGGGAATTCCTACCAACGCAGGCCCCATTCTATCCGCTCGGCCCGCCCCAGCAATCCTTTTCACCCAACCCCGCCGCCATCCCTCCAGCCTCCGGCCTTCGGTCTCCCGCCCGACCGAAATTGGGTTCGCTTCCGCTCGGCCCCGACCGCCCCTATTCGTGTAAACGGTTTCAGGTGAGAAGGTTAGAAGAGTCTGGCTCCGCGAGAAATTGGGTTCGCTTTGCATAAATGATGACAGCGCAGTCGCTCGGGGCCCGGGCGACAATCTGAAATCTGAGATTTGAGATCGCGGTCGCCCCGACCGCCCAGATTGCCTTCGTTTCACCCCCAAACCCCCGTTTTCGCCCCAAAAAAGCCCGAAATTGGCTTTGTTCGGCGCAATCCGGCCCGCCGTTTCTGCTGCCTTGTAGAGCTTGCCCTGAGCCCGTCGAAGGATCGTGCGTCCCGGCACGACAACCACCCGGCGAGCGGGGACGCTCGCCCCACGTCGCTGGCCCCTCATCCTCTCCTGCCTCTCCCTACCCATACCCCGCCGTCCGGATTGAGTATCCTCAATTTGCTTCTGCTAGCTATGTATGTCATTAAATAGATATCATACAACGCCCCACCTCGGCGTCAAGGAAAAACGGCGAAAATCGTATCTGTCTGCCGCTAAGCGGGTTTCGGGAATCTCGAAATGGCACGTCGTCAGTGTTGGGCGTCGGTGAACGTGATGATCTGGCTGATGGCGTACACCGGCAGATGGACGAGACGGGTCTGGCCGTGCGGCGCGAGGGGGTCGTCTGTGAATCTGTAGACGAGTCGGATCGAGACGAAATCCTCGTAGACGTCGGTGACGGTACCTCGTCGAAACGGGCCTCGCTGTTTGCTGGAGTCGCGCCAGTAGTCTTCGGTTGGGGCGATGATGACGTAAGCCCCTTCCGGCTGCGCATCAAGGGCGACCTGATCCCCGGGCGACAGCATGTCCAGGAATCTGGATTGCTTCTCGGAGCCGTGCAGCAGGTGACCGAAAGGCAAGGTGCACAGCAAGACGACGATAAGGGCCATTGGCACGGCTACGCGGAAATGCCCGAAACGCTTCATGGTTTCTCCTTTCGTGAGAGTGAGTTTTTGCGCTCTCTCCATTGTCCGTAGATTGTACCCCCCGCTGTTGCGTTTTGTTCAGAAACCGCAGCGTGGCACGGACATTGCAACGGTTGGTTGGGTGCGGTAGAATGGTGGGGCGGATGGGTTTTGGGGAGGTGCTTGGTTGGGAATGGTGGGCGCGTGCCCACGTCGCGTTTTTGGGAGATGCGTATGGCTGGTCGAGGGCGGTTCAATCGGCGGGAAGTGCTGAAGCGATTCGGGATGGGGGCGGTGGCTTCTTATTGCGGATTGGGGATTGCGGATTGCGGATTGAGTCAGCCGCGGGAATCCGTGGTTCGGAAGGGGGCATCCGCGAGCGGGGGGTTGTTCAACAAGATTTCGCAGCCGGTGGATGTTGGGCTCATTAAGGGCAATGATGCGCGGGACAATGTGTACAAGGCGCTGAAGCTGGTTGAGGACGAGGTGCTGGGCTCGATTGGGAACAAGAAGATTCTGATCAAGCCTAACTTCGTCAGCACGCGTCACGAGCTGTGCGCGACGCACGTCGAGGCGGTGCGGGGGATTCTGGATTTTCTCACGCCCCACTATAAGGACCAGATCACGATCGGCGAATCGACCGCCTTCGGCGGCGGCACGCGCGAAGGCTACGTCAATTACGGCTACGTGGCGCTGGAGAAGGAGTACAACGTCAGGCTGATCGATTTGAACGAGCAGCCGTGGGTGTACCGCTACGTCTTCGGCCGGGACCATAAGCCCATACCCATTCGCATCATCTCGACGTTCCTCGATCCGGACATGTACATCATCTCGGCGGCCAAGATGAAGACGCACGACCGGGCCGTGACGACGCTGTCGCTGAAAAACGTTCTGCTGGGTGCCCCGCTGAACGACTATAAGAAAAACGACAAGCCGCTGATGCATCGGGAGTACAACTTCTCGCCCAAGGCGATCCTGCACTTCAACATGTTCCACCTGGCCCAGGAGATCTATCCGGACCTGGGCGTGATCGACGGGTTCGTGGCGATGGAGGGCAAAGGCCCGGTGGGCGGGACGCCCGTCGATGCGCGGCTGGCGCTGGCGAGCCGCGACCCGCTGGCGATGGACATGCTGGCGACGAAGCTGATGGGCTTCGACCCGGGCAAGATCATGTACCTGACGTCACTGGCCGAGGCCGGGTTTGGGCAGGGCGATCTGGCGCGGGTCAACGTGCTGGGTACGCCCGCCGAGCAGTGTCAATATCACTTCCAGCCGCACCCGCGACTGGTGGAGCCGTACGGCTTGAGCTGAGCAGATTTGCGCACGCATGATGTGGTAACTTCGCTTTGTTTGTCATCCTGAGCCAGAGGCGAAGGATCTGGGCTTGGTTTGAAAATGACGACCAATTCCAGTCGGGGGCCAGATGCTTCACTGCGCTCAGCATGACAAGCGGCGCGGCGTGCTGGCGTCACGGCGATGCAGTTGATTTGGACGAACAGAAGGGGTGGTCATGGAGCAGCAATCGGATCGGAGTCATGCGGACGGGGCGCTTTCGCGCCGGGATTTTATGAAACACTCGGCGGTTACGGCCACGTCAATGGCGGTGGGCGCGGCCTTGAGCAGCCGTCTCTACGCGGCCGGCTCGGATGTGCTGAAAGTGGGCCTGATCGGGTGCGGCGGGCGGGGCACCGGCGCGGCGACGCAGGCGCTGATGAGCACGAAGACGCCCGTGAAGCTCTGGGCCATGGCCGATCTGTTCCGCGATCATCTCGACCGCAGCTACACCATGCTGCACGACGGGGCCGAGGCACGATATGACCGCGTGGCGTTCGATGGGCTCGCTTCGCAGATGGATGTGCCCGAGTCGCGCAAGTTCGTCGGCTTCGATGCCTACAAGGAACTGCTCGCCACCGATGTGGACGTGGTAATCCTGGCAACGCCTCCGGGCTTTCGGCCGATGACGTTTCAGGCGGCCGTCGAAGCGGGCAAGCACGTGTTTATGGAAAAGCCGGTGGCGGTCGATCCGGTCGGGATTCGTACCGTGATCGCGGCGGCCCAGGTGGCGAAGCAGAAGGGCCTCTCGGTCGTGGCCGGCACGCAACGGCGCCACCAGCAGCACTACATCGAGATCATGAAGCGTATCCACGACGGCGCGATCGGCGAGATCAAGGCCGCTCAGGTCTACTGGAACGGCAGCGGCGGTTCGCTGCGGCGCGAGCAGCCGGCGGGCATGAGCGATATGGAGTGGCAGATACGCAATTGGTACTACTTCTGCTGGACGTGCGGCGACCACATCGTCGAGCAGCACGTGCACAACATCGACATCATGACCTGGGCGCTGCAGGGCCCGCCGGAGTTCATTATGGGCATGGGCGGGCGCGAGATCCGACGCGGCGGCAACATCTGGGACCACTTCGCGATCGAATATGAGTATCCCGGGGGCGTGCGGGTGATGAGCCTGTGCCGGCACCATCCGCGCTGCACCGACCGCGTCTCCGAGCACATCGTGGGCACCAAGGGCGTCGCATATATCGACAGCAGCACGGGCTGGATCAAGGGCGAGACCAACTACGAGCCACCGGCGTCGGGCAATCCGTACGTGCAGGAGCACGCCGACCTGATCGCCAGCATTCGCGCGGGTAAGGCGGTCAACGAAGGGCTCCAGGTGGCCGAGAGCACGATGGCGGCGATCGCCGGGCGGATGAGTGCGTATACGGGTCGGGCGATGAAGTGGAGTTGGGTTAGAAGTCAATCGAAGCTGGACCTGAGCCCGCCGCAGTATGCGTTCGGAGATCTGCCCGTGCGGCCCGTGCCGGTTCCGGGCCAGACGCCGCTGATATAGGATCGAGTGCCATCGTCCGCATGCAGAAGACCGACAAGTCAAGGTGTCCGGAACCTCATTTCTCGGCCACGGCCGGTGCGGCTACCTGCGCCCCGGAAGAAAATGTACCGCACTCCTTTTTTCTCAAGCACGACTGTCTCCGCCTGGCCATCCTGTTGGGCGTGGCGCTGGTGGTTGGGGTCTATCTGATCGCGACTTCTGTGTTGATCTGCCGGGACGGGGTCTTCTACGTGGGCCAGGCGCAGGAACTGGCGCGCGATCCGCGGGGCGCGGCGCAGCGCTACCCGGCCGGCTATTGCTTTCTGCTGCTGGCCGGGCACGAAGTGGCGAGCGCGTTTGCCGAGAGTGATTCGGCGGTTCTGTGGGCCGCTTCGTCGCAGGCGGTCACGCTGCTGTGTCGGTTGGGCGCCGTGGTCTTTCTCTACCTGCTGGGTCGCTTCCTCGTGGGTGGGCGCCGGAGCTTCTGGGCGGTGCTGATTCTGATCGTGCTGCCCTATCCGGCCCAGTGGGGCAGCAACGTTCTGCGGGAATGGCCTTTCGTTCTGTTCCTGGCGGCCGGGTTCTGGCTCCTGTTGCGGGCGTTGCGCGAGCAGCGGTGGTGGCTGTTCGCTCTGGTGGGACTGGTCGCGGGGCTGGGCTATTGGATTCGGCCGATGTCGGGGCAACTGATCCTCTACGGCCTGCTCGGCCTGGCGGTGGCGGCCTTCCGAGAACAACCGAGGCGCCGGCTGGTTCTGCCCGGTACGGCCCTGCTACTTTTGCTGAGCTTTGCCCTGCCCGTGGCAGCCCAGGTCCTCTGGACGGGCAAGGCGCTGCCCGATCGGCATACACCGGTCGCGCTCAACGCGCCGCCCGCCATTACGGCTGTGGGTGGCAGAGCCGCGAGCCATGAGCCCTTGCGGTTCGAGATCGGTGAGGGCGCAGCCCTTGACGTTTCGATCGAAGCTAGCGACCCCGATGGGGATGCTCTGACCTTTTCAGCGGCGACGATCCCGCTCGGAACACGACCTGTATACCGCTTTCGATACCTGGGGCAGGTGTCCGATTTCTGGACGATTTCGGCACGGGAAAAGCGTTCGCTGCTGGCCGCGGTGCCGCGCGCCTGGAGCTATGAAGGAATCGACTTCTACGCCTATGCCGAATCCGAAGCGGCGCCGGGACTGGTGCCCGTACACCGTCTTTGGTCGTCGGCTTTGGGGCGGCACTTCTTCACGATTGACGCATCGGAATTGGAGACGGTGCTGACCGAGGATCGCGCGGCGCTCTGGCAGCGTGAGGCCGTGGCATTTCACGTGTTCCCGCCGGGCCGGCAACCTGCCGGCGCGGTGCCGGTCCATCGCTTTCGTGACGACGTGGGGCACTACTACTGGCTGGCAGGGGACCCGAACGTGGCGGCGGAGCGTTTCCCTGACCAACGTCTCGAGTCCGATGGGATTGCCTGGTACGCGTGTCCGGCCGGACCGCCACCGGCCGGCTGCACCTGGCAGAGCTCGACCTTTCAGTGGCGGCCTGGCCCCAACCACCGGGGCGAACATCAGGTGAACCTGATCGTCAGCGACGGGCAGGTGCAAAGCTGTCAACTCATCCAGGTCAATGTGGGCCTGTCTGCTCGGCGCGCCGGCGCTGCTCCGAATGATTCCCGGGCAGACATTGCGCAGCCGATAGGTTCGAACGAGGCAGGCGGAGAATCGGCTCCGCGTCGTTCGACGTCGGCGCGCTTCCTGATTGCGGCCAACGAGATTCTGGCCAATACCAGCGAGACGCTCATGGTCTTCTTCTTCGTGCCGCTCTGTCTGGGGCTCTACCACCGGCTGCGGCACACCGCCGGGCCGTACGAACGCGTTCTGGTGACCGCGGTCATCGCGGTGAACGTGGCGCTGATGTTCGTGCGGTACGTGTGGATCGAGCCCGAGTTGAGCCGGCGGTATTGCCTCGGCCTGGTCGCGCTGACCGCCTATGGTATCGGCCCGGGGCTCGAACTGATGGCGCGGGGCGTGCGGCTGGCTTCGGATCGCGTGTTCGGAGACCGCGGCCGTGGCGAGTCGGGAGAGAGAATCTGGTTCCATGTTCTCGTGGCCGTCGGCGTGGCGATCTGCCTGCCCAAGCTGCTGCGCCCGCTGGGTGCGGGCCAGGAGGGGTATCGTGCGACCGCGCTGTGGCTGCGGAACCATACGGCGGTCGACGACGTCGTGGCGGTTCCCGATACGCGTATCAGCTTCTACGCCGACCGCGTGGGGCTTTACTATCGGAGCGTTCCCGTCTTTCGTGCTTCCGACAGCGTCGTGGTTCTGGTCGACGACGATAGCCCGGGCCGCGTTCCCGCAGGCTGGACCGAGCGGTATTCGTCTCCGGTCGGCGCCCGGCGGCGCGGGAGACTCGTGGTCTACCAGCAGGAGTGAATGGCGGCGCGCGGCTTGGTGCTCTGCCGGGCAGTGCCGCGGGTCAATCCGTGGGGTCGGGCTTGCGGCGGGTCAGGAACTTCCGCCAGGAGCCCAAGGTCTTGAGGACGATACCGGTGTAGATCAGCAGGTTCGTCACGGGCGAACAGCTCCGGGCGAAGTGCTTGCGGTGAAACAGGTACATGGCCCGGTGGAATTCGAAGGCTGCTTTGCGGCTGTTGTACTTGGTGGATTCGCCCTTGTAGTGGATGATTTCGGCCTCGGGGTAGTACACCACCGACCACCCGGCCTGTTTGGCCCGCAGACACCAGTCCAATTCCTCGCCGTACATGAAGAACCGCTCATCCAGCAGGCCGATATCCTCAATCGTCCGGCGGCGGATCATCAGAAAGGCCCCGGAAACGGCATCGACTTCGTGCGTCTTCTCCGGGTCTTCATAGGTCAGGTTGTACTTGGCCAGCGTGCGATTTCCGGGGAAGAGCCGGCTCAGGCCGCTGAGACGGTAAAACGCCACCTTGGGGGTGGGAATACTCCGGCGGCAGGCCAGTTGCAGCGTCCGGTCGGCGTTGAGCACGCGGCAGCCGCAGATGCCGACCTTCGGGTGGGTTTCCATGTACTTCACAACGCGCTCGATAGCGTCTTCGACGATCAGCGTGTCCGGGTTCAGCAACAGGACGTACTCGGCGTCCGTCTGGGTGATAAGGCGGTTGTTGGCCTTGGAGAAGCCCAGATTGGCCTGGTTTTCGACCACTTTGACGCGGGGAAACTCCGCTTTGAGCATGGCGACGCTGCCGTCGTGCGAGTCATTGTCCGCGACGCAAATATCGAAAGGCGTCCCGTTGGCCCCGGCGTAGATGGACTCGATGCAGTCCCGCAACAGGGCCTTGGTGTTATAGTTCACAATGGCTATCGACAGCGTCATGGGGTTCGGCCTGCTCCGCTCCAACTGCGAAACTTCTTGAAATCGGCGGCCAGCGCGGCCGGATGGTGCACGTACAGCTTCGCCCGCGATCGGGCGCGTTTGAGAAGCCGGCCCCAACCCTTGTTGTACGCGTGGAATTTCGCCTTGATCTCAGACTCCAAAACCGCGAAACGCGCCGCTTCGATGGTGTCGACCTGTCGCCGACCGTCAGTCTTGTAGTAGTCTTTCGGCAAAGTCACGTAGAATTCTTCACGTGTCATCTCAGCTTTGACGAGGCCCCGGCGGATGCCCTCCTCGAACATGGCGGTGCCCGGAAAGGGCTCGTATACGCCGATCGATGCGAAATCGGGTTTAATTTCATACATCAAATCGAGCGTTTTGTAAACATCTTTTTCCGTTTCCCCGGGTGTGCCGATGAGGAAATAGGCGGTCCAGTGGATGCCTGTCTGGCCCAGCAAGCGAGCGGCGGCGCGGATTTGATCGAGCCCGATGCGCTTGTTCATCCGCTCGAGCACCGCCTCACTGCCCGACTCGACGCCGACCTTGATACTGTTGCAGCCGGCTCGTTTCATACAGGCCAGCATCTCCTCGTTGATCAGGTCGACCCGGGTGTTGCATTCCCAGTTGATATTGAGATTTTCGGCCGTCAGTGCCGCGCAGAAGTCGGCCACGCGCCGGCGGTCGACGGTGAAGGAATCGTCCTTGAAGCTGAACTGATTCGTGCCGTAGCGCCGGCGCACCTGGCGAATCTCCGCGATAATGTTCGCGATGGTGCGATAGCGTACGCAGTTCGTATGGGTGGCGCAGAACGTGCAGGAGAAAGGACAGCCGCGACTGGTCATGATCAGGCCCATGTCTTCGGGACTGTAGCGATCGTGATTCATCAGCAGGCTCCGGTCGGGGCTGGGGAGCCGGTCGAGGTCCGGGATCTGCTTTTCCCACCGGCTGTGTCGGACAGCGCCGTTGTCGCGGAAGGACAAGCCGTCCAGGCTCTCGAAGTCGTCACGCCGGTGGGCGATGCGTTCGACGAGTTCGACGATGGTCTGCTCGCTCTGGCCCCTGAGGACGTAATCGACGGCCGGGCAGAGGCGCAATATCTCATCGGCCTTGACCGTGGCGTGTGGCCCTCCCATGATGACGGGGACATCCGCCCGCCATTGCTTGGCCAATCCGGCCACGTGGAACGCCGAGGCGGCGTAGGTGGTCCAGATCGAGATCCCGACGACGTCAGGCTTCTCGCTCTCGATCGTCCGGCGCATCTGCGTCCAGACGGGGTGACCGGGCCGGCCGAAGGTCTCCAGATACGCCGCCTGGTACTCACCCAGCCGCGTGTAGTCCATGACCGACGGGGCGTCATTGCAGTCGGCGTCGTAGATGGCCACGTCGTGACCCGCCTCCGCGAGCACGGTGCCGATGCTCACCAGACCCAACGGGAAGTACCGATTGTAGAATCCCATAAGTCTGTAAAATGGAGGATCTATTAGGAGAATTTTCACTGCCGGTCCTTACCCAACTCCTCGTACGGCCGCCCGCGGCAAAGGCGGTTAGCCACGCCCCCCGGGCCCTGCGCCTAACGCTTCGTAAATATGTTTCTGCTGGTATGCTATTCTATCGACGGCGAAATTCGTCACAACTCTTTTCCGGGCGGCCTCGGTCATGGCGTCGCGCTCGGCGCGGGGTTGCGCCAGAGAGGTTGCTACCGCCTGGGCGATGGCGCCGGGGTCGCGCGGCGGGACCACGAAGCCCGTCCGGCCCGCGAGGATCATCTCCGAAACCGCGCCGACGTCCGTGGCGACGACCGGGACCTTCATCGCCATGGCCTCCAGGACGACGACCGGGCACGATTCCAGAATCGACGGCAGTACGAAGACGTCGAATGCACTGAGGATGCGGGCGATGTCCGTGCGGAACCCGGTGAAGATCACCTCGTCGCGCAGGCCGAGCCGGTCGAGCAGCATCTGGAGGCGGTCCCAGTAGTCCGAGGCGGTATCGAGCTGGCGTCCGACGATGAGGAACTTGGCCTTAAGCTGTCGTTGCTTAATCTGATGGGCCGCTTCGATGAAATCGTCGTGTCCCTTCATCAGGTTGATGTTCCCGATAGTGCCAATCAGAGCGTGATCCGCAGGGATCTGGAACTCGGCGCGCAACGCCTCTCGATCGCGCGCCGTGAACCGGTTCGGATCGAAGTCCTGGGGATCGACCGCCGAGGGCAGAACCGTGACCTTCTCCTCGAAGCGCCGGTGGTTTCGGGGATACCGCGTTCTGATGTTCTCGCCCTGGATGATGATACGGTCGGCCAGCCGTGCGACGAGGGGCAGCAGCATTCTTCTCAAGGATGGGGCAAGGTAGTCGTTGTACGTCCAGACGACCGGGGTGCGCGTCAGTGCCGCCGCCAGCGCCGGCACGAAGTTGGTCACGCCGTCAACGTGGACGATGTCGATCCGATGCGCGCGAATGAGCCGGCGTATCCGCAGCAGATTCAGGGGCAGCAAGGCCAGGAACCGAACGAGGTTCAGCAGCGGCCTACGACGCTGGAAGCCCTGTAGATGCGTACGCTGAAAGACCTGGGCCCCGTCGGGTTGCCAGCGGTCGTCGGTTTTGCGCCCAATCAGGAACAGCGTCTCGACGCCGTGCCGTTTGAGGTAGCGCGACAGGGTCAGCGCCAAGCGATGGGGCCCGCCCACCCGATTATCGAGAATGCAGTAGAGAACTCTCATCGCTCAGCGTCGATCCCATGAGTGTCGTCGAATTGGTGACGGAAGATAACGAAGCCAAAAAAAACTTGTAGGTAGAGTTGATTGGAGACCAGCAGGTGGTTGTAAAAGGAGAAGACGACGACGATCAGGACGACCATGTACAGATTCAGACAGGCCAGATAGCGCTGGGCGTGATACCGAAGGCTCGCGGCCAGCGCGCCCAGCAGGTAAGGGACCACCGCCAGGCCGATAAACCCGAAATCCTCGTAGATGTTCCGCAGGTAGGTGTAGACGTTGGCCGGGTACGGGACAAAGATCATTTCCATGTGCACAATGCTCGTCGTGTCGGCCGGCGCCAACAGATGAAAGCGCACCAGCCACTTGTAGAAGGGGAAGAACAGACTCTGTCCCAAGCGCCAGTCGTGGCTGTGGGCCTTGAGGAACTCTCCGAAGGCCGCCAGGGGCGAAGCGAGATACCAGTAGAACGAAAAGAGAAAGCCCGTCAGCCGGTTCTGGTACTCGTACGTGGCGCCCTTCTGCAGGATGAGTTCGATCAAGAGAAACAGGACAGCGCCCCCGGCGACCGGGGCCAGCAGGTGCCAGGCGACCTCGCGCGGGCGTCGGGTGCGGTATACCTGATGCACGAAGAGATACGACAGCACGGCGAAGAGGACATTGATGGCGACTTCCTTGCGGGCCAGGCTGATCATGCCCGCGGCGATTGACGTCAGCAGGAACAGCACGACGTAGCCGTAGCGCCGCCGGCTGCGTCCGACGTAGATCAGGATGCCCAGCAGAACGAAGCCGATGGAGAAGATGCTATCGGCCAGAGTGATGCCGATGGTACAGAGCCGCATGCCAATCATGTCCGGCGTGATGACACCGGTGAGGGTGTTGTACCACAAAGCTGTATCCGCGAGGAGGCGACGCAATTCGATATCGTGGGTCTCGGCAAGGATGACCACGCGGACCATGCATAGCACCACGGCCAGCAGACCGAAACACAGTGTGACATGCAGATACTTCTTGAGCTTTCGGATTGTTGGCGGCCGACTCGCAGTCGGTGGCAGCATGCCATTCCAAGCCCGGCGACGATCCAGCGTGTTCCAGGTCAGATACCCCAGTGCGAAGGTGGCGACATTGAGCAAGACCGCCCAGGGGATCTGCGGCGCCGTTGGTGGGAACAGACCAGTCCACACCCCTCCGGTGTACAGGGTGGCCACCGACACCCATACGGCCAGATAGAGAAACAGCGGATTGACGAGGTATCCGGTCATGGGTGCAGGTCGTCTCTCTTGCCCAGGCGTCCACAAAATCCATCCGCCAGGGCACGACTGACGAGAGCCAATCCCCGCCGCCCATGGCACACTCCCTGGATCAGACTCAGGGTTGTCAGCTTGAGGTTGCGCAACCAGGTGAGATTGAAGTGGCGATTGACGATGACCATGTTGCGAATGTTGTAGTACTGTTTCCAATCGAAGGGCGGACGCGGCGGTCGCGGATGGTAGACTTTGCTGTCGAGCACGGTGTAGACATCGAGGGCCCGCGCGGCGCGCCAGAGGAAATCCTTTTCGTCCCCCCGGATGTAGAAGTCCTTGTTGGGCAGGCCGATGCGGGCCACGGCCGAAGAGGAAATGAAGGTGCCGTTGAAGGGACAGGCCCAGCGATAGAGTCCTTCCCGCGCCCGGGCTTGCACATCCGACACGTGCCAGTGGTAGACGCACAGTTTCGGATGGCCCTTTGCGGTCAGTTCCTGGAGGGGAAAGGCCAGGGTGTCGTCGTCTCGATGCTCCTGGGAAAGCACCAGCGAGTTCAGCAGGAACGGCCGATCCGACGTCGCGACCAGCGTCTCTTTCTTGGCGATGAGTGCCGCCAACGCCTGCGGCGTGGCCTGAAGATCGTCGTCCATCAGCCAGAGCCAGTCGAAGCCGGCTTCGACGGCGCGCTTGAGCCCTTCGTGGAAGCCGCCGGCGCCGCCGGTGTTCTCGGGCAGGCGCACGTAGCGGATTTCGATGTGCTTCTGTGGATGCGTTGGCAGCGGGATCGTCTTTGTGCTTTCGGTCGCGGCCTCTGTCGACGTGGCCACGGCCATGATGTGCTCGGCCGTGAGCAGTGACTCATAAGTGCCGTCCGTGGAGCCGTTGTCGATCAGGTAGATCGCATCGAGGGGGAACGTCTGTTCCAGTAGAGACGCCAGGCACGCGGCCAACAGCGTTTTCCTGTTGTACGTCACTACGATGGCAGCGATTCTCTCTCGGCTCGTCTCAGTCACGCGTCCGGATCCTGTCATACAATTGAAGGGCTCGGCCCACCACGTGATCCAGGTTCAGGTACTCATATTGAGCCAGTCTACCAAGAAAGTGCACGCCGTCCAATGCGTCGGCACGGGCCTGATAGGCTCCGTACAATTGGCGATTGGCCGGTGTGGGAATCGGATAGTACGGCGGGCCTTCGGCGGCGCCGTACTCATAGCAGACTGTGGTCCGGGCGTGCTGCTGGCGGTACAGATGTTTGAACTCCGTGATGCGCGTGTAGTCTTCGTCGTTCGGATAATTGACCACCCCGGCCGGCTGAAACCACTCGGTATCCAGCGTCGCGAACTCGAAGGCGAGGCTGCGGTAGGGGAGCGGGCCGAAGGCGTAGTCGAAGAACGCGTCGATCGGCCCGGTGTAGATGAGTTGCCGGTACGTCTGCGAGGCCACATCATGAGGATATTCGGTTTCCAGCCGGACGGTGATGTTGGGATGGCTGATCATGCGTTCGAACAGGGCCGTGAAGCCCTCGCAGGGCAGCCCTTGATACGGCTCGGCAAAATAGCGCGTGTCCCGGTCGTAGCGGACGGGCAGCCGCTCGGTGACCTCGGCCGCGAGCTGCTCGGGATCGAGGCCCCATTGCTTCTTCGTGTAGTTCTCGAACAGTAGTTCGTACAGTTCCTCACCCACCTGCGCAACCACGACGTCCCGCGCGTTTTCGATGCGCTCGACCGCGATCTTGCGCTGCTCGAACCAGGCCTTCAGTTCGTCGCTGGTGAAGGAACGGTCGTAGAGCAGTTCCATGGTCTCCAGACTGATAGGCAGGTTGACCAGCTTGTTGTCGACACGCGCCAGGACGCGGTGCACGTAGCCATTCCATGCAGTGAACTGACTGAGATAGTCCCATACGTGTTCCAACGTTGTATGGAAAATGTGCGGCCCGTACTGCTGTACGTAGAGACCTGCTTCGTTGACATAGTCGTAGGCGTTGCCCGCGATGTGGTCACGGCGGTCGATGAGCAGGACCCGTTGGTCGGACCCGCGGGCCAACCGCTCGGCCAATACGCAGCCGGCCGGGCCCGCGCCCACGATGAGAAAGTCATAAGTCATCATCTGCTCCTGCCGAAGGGGCGGTTCCAAAGACGTGCACGCCCTTGCGATACAGACAGACATACATTGCCACGGCGATCAGCGTCTCGGTCGCCAGCGACGCAATCGCGACTCCGCGGTGCTCCAGTACCAACGCCAGCGGCAGCGCCAGGACGATATTCACCACGCCGGCCGTCACCACGATGCGCGTCAACGTGCGCTTCAATCCGAAGTTTACCATGACCTGGATGCCGAGAAAACTGCTCAGACCGATCACAAATGGCAACGGTGACAGAATGCGAATCACCAGAACGCTGGCCTCGAAGGCCTCGCCCAGGACGATGCGTGACACCAGGGGAGCGAAAACGAACAAGGCGACAGACACGACCAGCGTCACGCCGCTGACCCACTTGACCACGCGTCCCACGAACGCCAGCGCCTGGGCCTGCGATTCGGCCGCCAGCTTGCCCACGTGCGGGAACAGCGCCTGTGACAGCGGGAACTGGAGCCCCTGGACCGCCCGCACGATGCGCTCACCGGCCGCGTAATACGCGACGAACTCGTTCGGGGCCAGCAAGCCCAGGATGACCGCGTTGCTCGTGGTGTTGAGCGTGCTGGTCATCTTCACGACGAACAGATGCCAGCCCTGGGCCAGCTCGCGTCGCAGCGCTGCGAACGAAGGCCACAGCAGACGGACAGGCAGCTTGCGCAAGGACACCACCAGACCCGCGACGCCCATCAGCACGATGCCGGCCGACTGCACCGCCGGCACGTAGACGTAATCGTCGCTGCGCCGGATGAATAGGAAGATCGCCACGGTGGCGAGAAGCTTGCCGATGATAGTCAGGACGGCGATGTACTTCATCCGCTCCAGACCCTGAAACAACCAAAAGGGAAAGAGGCAGTATCCCAGCACGGTTCCAAAGGCGAAGAGATAGACCAGCCATTCGGCCCGCAACTTCGGAATCGCCAGGACCATCCCGGTCAGCAGCGCGAAGCTGAGGATCGCCAGCATCAGCTTGAGGATCAGCACGGCCGAGAAGATCTCCGACACGCGCCGGGGGTTGTCGCGATGCATCGAGATGGCCCGCGTGGCCGAGAGGTTGAAGCCGTATTCGGTCAGGACCACGAAATACACGCTGATGGCCCGGGCCAGCTCCACCAGGCCGTAACGCGACGGGCCCAGAACGCGGACCAGATAAGGCAGCGTGATCAGCGGCATCAGGTAATTGGCAGCCTGCATGACCGACAGCGAGAAGACATTGCTGAAGATCCTCCGGTTCCTCTGCCACAGTGCTTGGAGGCCAGTAGACATCTTACGACCACGGTCCGATGACAGGGGTTGGGTGCGCCATCACGGGAGACGCGGTGCCCCCGCCGGCTGCTTGCGGCGCGCCCGGTACGGCGTGGACACGAGCGTTCTCTTTGTGGCCGGCCACGGGTCAGTCCTCCGATCCCGATGTAATCGATGGCGGCGCAGGGACGCGACGTCCCTTTCCCTGTTCCAGGGCCACAGCCAGAAACGTTGTTATCATCAGCGCGACAATAAACGCCAGTATGCTTCGTTCCAGCACGTGTTTCGGCACGCGGTAGACCGCGGGGTTCTCTGCCGCTGGTCTGCTGAGAAGCATCACGTTCTCGAGGTTGGCCGCGATGGCCTCCGCGATAGCCGGCATGACGTCCTTGGAATCGTTTGTCAGTTCGACGTACAGCAGTTGGGCCTTGATGTCGTCGATGCGTTCGAGTATTTCCGGATCGCTGATCCGCAGGCGCGTAGGGTAGGCGGGAAAGGGCTCGACGCGCAGCAACTTCTCCAGTGCCTTCTTCGTTTCGGCTTGTTGCAGCCGTGCGGCGTAACTGTCGATACCTTGCTCGCGCAAAGACGCAATGATCTTGTCCAGATTCTCCCCACTGTAGAAGCGCTGCGACAACACGCGATACTCGCTTTCGCCAATTGGCCTTTCATAGACGAGCGTGGTGCGATAGGCCGTGGGAAGCAGGTACAGGACTAGCGCGACCAGCAGTGCTGGCAGCAGCGCGCCGAGCAGCACGAAGTACCGCCCGTGCCAGAGAATCCGACCGAAGACCAGCGTAAGTGGCTCGGGCGGGCCGCTCGGGCCGGGCTCGGTCGTGGCTGTCGCGGAGATGTGTTTTCGTGGTTCAGTCATGAGTCGGCCATCGCAAGTCGGTTCCCGGTGGACGGGGCTACGATATCTCGGTGTCGATCCGCGGCCCCATTTGGCCACCCGCCGCGTAACTATATGTCCGGCTCGGGCTTATGTCAAGATCGGGCCACGGGCTGCAACGCGCCTCGGAGGGTAGAGGGCCGCTGTCTTCCAAATGCCCGAGGGCTCCCAATGCCGTCAAACTCTCCAGATTGCGTAGTTGCCATATTTCCCAAATTTACTAAATTAACTTGCGGTGAGTTTCCGATATACACTCTGGCCTGAGTGACATGAGGTCACGGCCGCCGGGACCAGGATGGCCCGGTTGTTGACAATGGAATGGAGGCAAGAGGACGATCCATGGATTGGAAAGCCTGTCTTGATAACGCATTTTCGGACGTCTTGAGGAGGCGGAATCTGCTACTGCTGGCCCTGTTCTGGGGCGCCGGGCTCTTTCTGTTGGCCTCTTATGGGACTTTCCTGGGTCGCCTGGGCGGGACCGAGCTCCATACCACGGTTGTCCGGCCCACGGCCGGTGAGAACGAGACCGGGACCTTCAGCACCTGGCGTCCGGAGGCCACCGACCTGGCACGCCCTTCCTACCGCATCGTCTTCGATAATCTCGCCGCTCGCGATCGCTCGCTGGGCGTCTTCCGGACGGCGTCACACAAAGAGGTCCACATCGAGAACCTCCATGTGACGTTTCAGGCTCCCACGACGCCGCCGCGGGCGGGCGTGGGCGTGCGACTGGGGGATTTCTGCGATTTGTTCACGCCGCGCAGCGCTGCGGGGACAGGGGCGAGCCAACTGGCCGTCTTTGACGAACTGGTGGCGAGCGACGCGGATTGGTCGGTGGGCGTGGATTTGAGCAATGCCACCGAAGTGCGCATCACGAACTTGGATTGGCGCGTGTGCCGCGCCGGTGTGACGGTCCTGCGCGTGCAGTGTCGCCTGGCGTCGTTGCCGGCGGGTACCGCGCGCGTCATCCTGCGGGGTCGTGCCACGGTGGCGACGCCCGAGGCGGTCCTGGAGAGCAATTGCATTGAGATCGACGGGCGCGACGAGCGCTTCGTGGTTGACGGACGCTATCTATTGACACGGGGCGCGCGCCAAGAGCGAGGAAACCGGGGAAAGTTCGACGCGACCTTGAAGACACTCGAGGTCGAGTCATCGGATGTCGGGGAGAATGAAGCATGGGCAGATGGATCGCAGCATGGCTGCTTCTGACGTTTGGTGGTGTCACGAGTTCGGCAGGGGCCTTGACCGCGGATGACTATGTGGTCGCGGCGCGGGCGGCGCTGTTCGAGCGGACGTACGCGGGATTGCTACAGGTGGACGACCTGTATGGCGCCGCAGAAACGGATTCTTGTTGTCCCGATGCGGCCGAAGACCGCGAGTTGATCTTCCTCCACGCGGTCGCGCAGACGGCGATGCTCTTCGTCGACTACAACGATGTCTTGGTGGCCGAGGATCTCTTTGAATTGGCGGAGATGTTCGGGATCCCGCTGGATGGTCTGGTGTTTGCCGCCGGGGCAGGGGACGATGCGGGCGTCCGCAAGGACCCTTGCCTGCGACGACCTGAGATGGGTGCGCAGAAGGGACGCCAGACGTTGCGCGAGGTGGTCCTGCCGCGGCTGGATGTGATCATTGGCAATCTGGACGCGATTGAAGAGCACCCCGATCCCTTCGTCGTCTACCTCGTTCCGGAGGAGACGGGTCTGGCGGGCGACTTGGAAATCGACTATGGGGACGTTTTGATCCTCAAGAGTCTCCTCTCGGCCTATCGAGGGCTGTTGGCCACGCAGTGCAGCGAGGACGCCGACGTGTTGGAGGCGGACGAGGCGTGTGGTCGAAACGCCCTGGATGTCGCGCTGGCGGCACTGGTCAGGCCGGACGAGAATGTGGCATTTTTGTCGCGCGCCCGGGATGATTGGGTTGCAGCCTTGTCGTGGTGCATTGCTGCGGCTGAGCATATGGCAGGCGAAAATGGCCCGGCCAAGGCCGATCCCCAGGAGGACGAATTCGTCTACATCGCCCCAGAGGCCCAGCGGCGCGTGGAAGTCTACCAGCGGACGTTGGCCGCGTTGCGGAGTTGCCTGGTCACGGGCGCCGATGCCGTCGAGGCGGTGGTCGATCGTAAGACCTATCGTCTCCAGAAAACGGACGCGCAGTGCTTGGGGGAATTGACGCTGGCCTTCGATCTCAGGGGTTTCGAGGGGACCGAGGGCCGTCTGGTCCTGACGGATGGAACGACGCTGGAGATTGACTGGTTTGGCCCGCTCGACGACGAGCGGATCGGCGTCAGCCTGTTTTCGGGTACGGATGGATTGGAAGGATGGCTCGAAGTGGCGCTGGACCGTAACCAGGGCCTGATCCACGACGGGACGCTCGAATTGTGGGGTCGGCAGTCAGCCACGTTGACCGGATTGGCAGGCGAAGCTGTCGCTGTCGGCACGCTTTCCGCACAGGCGGACCTGGCGACCTGTCGTGAGATGCTCGCCGCGCTGCGCGATTCATTTGCCGGGTTGAAGGCTATGATCGGCGCACCCGTGGCGTCGCCAGCGTTCGGTCGCTACGATAGCGGGGCGGCGGGGTCAGGCCGATTGGCGCTGGCCTTTGATGCTCTGCGAAGCCGGTGAATCGGCAGTAACCACTCTAGTTCTGGGGATGGTCCGCGGCCTGGATTTGCTCGGCAAAGGAGGTGGCGATCACGGTGTTCACCCATGTCCGGTGGTGACCGCCGGAATGGGGGTTCTCCGTAGGGAGCCCGTCGATGGCCGCGCATACCGATTGGACGCGTCCGTGCCAATCCGCAAAGCGCACGTCGTGAGCACGGGCCCACTCTCTGAGCCAGTAGTACGAAGACGACGAATCGTCCGGGAAGTCGGCCCAACTGACGACGAGGGTCGCGCCCAACTGCGACGAGGCCTCCAGTAACCTTTCGAGCGCCGGCGCCTGGATGGCCGCCGGACATTGCGTCTGGAGGTCGGAGTCCTGATGCTCCCATTGGTCCAACTGACGTCTGCGCTGTAGGGTGCGCAGCGTGTACTTCAGGCGGGCGCCGACTTCGCAGTCAACGGTTAGCCATTGCAGGGGTTTGAGCCACATTCCGTAACGCGGATTGCCCTCGGTGAGATGGCGGTGGCGGTCTCCGCGGCGGAATTCGAGATCGTCCACATAATCGTTGTCGCAGCCGAGGTACAGGATGTAGGTGGGCTGGCCCACGATGGGAGTGTAGCGACGCAAGCAGATCATCGCCTGTTCCAGTCCATACGCGGAGAGCCCCAGATTGACGATGCCGTAGGTGGGCCGATAGGCTGCGTCTTGCAGGTTGAGTTGGAGGTCGAGCTGGAACGGATAGGACGCGTCGGCCGGCAAACCGGTCCCTTGCGTGTAGGAATCGCCCAGGGCAAAGACGATCCGTTCGTAGGGGGCGAAGGTTTCCTGGAAATTGGCGGTGCCGAGTTGGTTGGTGTGGATTTCCTCTTGATGGTCGGTCGTGCGGAGGAAGTGGACGCCGGGGCGCAGGCGGTCTCCCAACTCCTCATCGTACTGGTACAGTCCGATGACGCCGCCGACCTTGTGCAGCGGGAAGAAGGTGCGCAGGACAAGCTCCAGGCAGCCGAAGGCCAATAGCGACGCCCCGAGGGCAAGGCACAGTCTGGCCCAGAGTCTCCGCGTGGGGCGCTGGGGCGGCCTGGCGTCAGTGGATGGCGGTTCGTTCATCGGGAGATGGCAATTCCTTTGTCATTGCGTGAATCCAGAGACGGGATGTGGCCGTGGCGCCGGCGCAAGAAAAAACGGAGAGGGCGGGATTCGAACCCGCGGTACCCGAAGGCACACTGGTTTTCGAAACCAGCTCGATCAGCCACTCCGACACCTCTCCGGCTTATCATCAGCCGCTTCCGACAATCGGCCGCAATCTCCGGCCGTTCACCGTAAGTAGATTGGCCATTGTAACTTGAGTCGACGGGCGATCAAGCACAAAATTGGCATGATCCGGCCCATGCCCTCGATTCGTCCGCACATGGAGCCTTGTCGCGGTCGCTCTGGAATCCCCCGAGATGAAGAATCTTTCACAAAATGTGAATTTCTCTTGCACAAAATGAATGAAAGTTCATAATATGAATATAGATGTTGTATGTAGAATGACGGTTCATGTGTTCCCGAGGTGGATAGGATGACCCAGAAAGAGAAGCTCTCTCGCAGGCAGCGTGATCGACTGCGGCACCGGGACGAGATCCTGGCAGTGGCGATGCAACTGTTCTCGCGGCGCGGCCACCACAATGTCTCGATGCAGGAGGTCGCCGAGGCGGCCGAGTTCTCGGTGGGCACGCTCTACAACCTGTTCGAGAACAAGGAGGCCCTGTTGGAGGAGGTCATCACCAGCAACACTGAGAAGGTTCTGGCCGAGGTTCTGGCCATCATAGAAGGCCCGGGGGACGAGGCAGAGCGTCTGCGGGCCCTGTTTCGGCAGCAACCAGAACTGATGGGGAGGCACGCGGCCTTTATCAAGCTGCATTTCGCCGAGGTAGGGCGCTACAACGCCGATCGCATGCAGAAAGGCACGCCCAAGTACGAATTTCACGCGGTACTGGATGCGAAGATGTCGGGGCTGATCGCCTCGGGTATCGAGAAGGGCCTCTTTCGCCCGGTTGACCCAATGGTGACCGCCAAGGCCATCCACTCCTTCATGGAGTCCATCGTGTTTGAGATCTCCGACCGGATCGACGCGGACGTCGTTGCTGAGATCTTCGTCAAGGCCGAGCAACTGTTCCTCGATGGGCTGCTGCTGCCGGGGGGGCAGGCCGATGACTAGAAATGCAAGGAACTGTGTTCTGCTTGGGCTGTTGGCCTTGGTTGGTCTGGTCGGCTGCAAGGGTTTCGATGGTGCGAAGGTGCGCCGCGATCATGCCGCGGGCTATCGCCAGGAACTGGGTCAGAAGACGGACGAGGTGCTGAAGACCGGTGAGCCGCTGACGCTCGATGATTGCATCCGCATCGCCCTGGAGAACAGCCTGGAAGTCAGGAGTGCCGAGATCGAGGCCCGCATCGGGCAACTCAACCGCCGGACGGCTTTCGCCAACTTTCTGCCGACGGTGAGTCTAAATTACGCCGAGACTCATTTCGATCCGTCGGTGGTCCGGAGCATCGGCGGTTTCACGGCCGCGATGAGCGACAAGCGGGTGCGCGAAGTGACCTGGGACATCCAGATGTCGATCTTCAATCCGGCCACCTGGTTCCTCTATTCGATGCACTCCCGCGGGGCCGAGATCGCGGACATTGTCACCGAATACACGAAGCAACTGACGGTCCTTCAGGTCACGGCCGGGTATTTCCATTGTCTGTCGTTGGCCGAATACGAGAAAGCCTTGAACAGCCAGATCCAGGCGGCCGAGGTGGTGCAGAAGGAATTGACGGCATTTCGTGACGAGGGATTGGCCAGCGCATGGCAGGCCGATCAGGCGGGTGTGATGTTGCTGGCCCGGCAGATGGAGCGGGACCGCACCGAGCGCGCCCTGATCCAAGCCCGGGCCGATCTGCTGACGACGATGGGCCTTTCACCCCTGGCGGAGATTTCGCTGCGGGCCGACGCGGAGGTCGAGGCGGTGAACGGGTCGCTGGAAGAACTGGTCAGCGAGGCGTTGCTGGGCCATCCCAACCTGCGCATCTCGGACCGTGTGGTTGCGGTCGAGAAAGAGGCGGTCAAGGTGGCGTTCGCCAGCTTCCTTCCGGTGCTTCAGGGTTTCGCGACGCGGATGGATTCGTCCGATTCGTTCTTGAAGTACTCCAACTACTGGGTGGGGGGACTGGCCGGGACGTTGAGTGTGTTCAATGGCTTCGCCAACATCAACGAGTACAAGGCGGCGCGAGCGCGGCGTGAAGAGGCGTTCCTGCAGCGCGAACAGGCCTCGCTGGCCCTGATCCTGGAAGTGCTCAAGGCCCACTTGAATCTTCAGACGGCCGACCAGGAAAGGCAGTGGGCCCAGCAGAGTCTGAGCGTCGCCTCCGCCCGCTGGGCCGAAGCCCGGCAGCAGCAGGGCGAAGGCTTGGTCAACACCTCTGAACTACTTGACCTGCTGGCGCAGCGCGACAGTGCTCAAATGCAGGCGATCAATGCGGGGCATCAATATCAGGTCAGCCGTGCGACCTTGCGAAACGTGATGGGCAAGACGAAGATCGACTTCGAGGAAGATGAGTATGACGAGCAATCCCAAGCAAAGTGACGCGACCGCGAAACGCCGGCCTGTCGGCAAGATTGCGGGGGTGACGGTGGTGCTGATCGCCGGCATCGCCGGAGTGAGCTATCTCGTATACCAGCAGAAGGCCAAAGCCGGGACGGAAGACAACGCGGCTACCCGGGAAACGGTGCAACGGCGGGTTGCGGTGGTCACCACATCGGCCGCCACACGCGATTTCGAGCGCAGTCTGGTCGTTCAGGGCAACGTCGAGGCCAAGCACTTCGCCATGGTCGCTCCGCGCATCGGCGGGACGATCGAGGCGATTGACGTCGACGAAGGCGATGCCGTGGTGGCGGGGCAGACGACGCTGTTCGCGACCGATGCCGTGGCGTTGGAAAAGAACGTTCAGATCGCCCGTCACGCGCTGACCGTGGCGGAGTGTGCCCGGCGGCAGGCCGCGGCCAATCTGGATAAGACCAAGGTCGACTTTCACAAGGCCAAACTGGACTACGAGCGTTTTTCACGTCTGCATGCCAAGGAGGCCGTGACCGACGATGCGTTCGAGCAGCAGCAGTCGCGCTACCAGCAATTGGAGGCGGCGGTGACGTTGGCCGAGGCCCAGGTGGACCTGGCGGCCGCTCAGGCCGACCAGGCGCGGGCCGCACTGGCGATTGCGGAGAAGGACCTGGCCGATACCACGATCTCGGCGCCGATCGACGGCACCGTCAGTGCCCGTCTTCAAGAGCCCGGTGAGATGGGTGACCCGGGCATCCCGGTGCTGCGGATCGATGACACCTCAGTGCTCGAAGTCGCCGCCTTCCTGCCGGCCGAGTACTACGCGGCGATTGTTCCCGGTCAGACCACGATGCGCATCGACGTTTCCGGAATCGATATCGGGCGTCAGGTCATTACGTATAAGAGTCCGACGATCGAGCCCAAGCTGCGCAGCTTCGAAATCAAGTGCCTCCTGAGCGATCCACCGGCAGGGGTCGCGCCCGGCGCGATGGCCCAACTGGTCGTCGTGCTGGAGAGTCGGCAGGGGCTGGGTGTGCCTGCGGCGGCGCTCGAACAGCGGGGCGGCCGGTCGGTTGTCTTCGTGGTCGAGAACGAGACGGCCCGCCAGGTGCCCGTGACCACCGGACTCGAAAGCGCCGGCTGGACCGAGATCCTCGACAGCGAACTGGCCGAAGGGGCCGCTGTGGTGACGATGGGTCAGCGTATGGTCGAAGCCGGCACGTCGGTCACCGTGCAGCAGGAGGTCAGGTAATGTTTCTCTCCGATGCTTCCGTTCGCCGGCCGATTGCGATGAGCTGTCTGATCATCGGCCTGACCCTGCTTGGTCTCAATGCCTGGCGCAACATGGGCCTGGAATTGATGCCCAAGATGGATGCCCCGTTTATCACGGTGACGACGATCTATCCCGGCGCCAGTCCCGAGCAGATCGAGACCGACGTGGCCAAACGGATCGAGGACAAGGTCGTGACCATCGATGGGCTCAAGCACGTCAGTTCGGCCTGCATGGAAAATGTCTGCCAGACCTTTCTCGAATTCGAACTCGACGTCGACGTGGACATCGCGGCCACCGACGTGCGCGAGAAGCTCGACCTGATTAAGGCCGATTTTCCCGAGGACGTCGAGGACCCGAAGATTCTCAAGTTCGATATCAACGCCACGCCCGTGGCGCACCTGGCGCTGGCCGGTGATGTCACGCTGGACGAGCTGTACGACTTCGCCAACAACACGTTGCGCGACCGGTTGACCGTGATTGCGGGGGTGGCCGACGTCGAGCTGATCGGCGGCGCCGAGCGCGAGGTGCACGTGTTGCTCGATCGCGACCGGCTGGTGGCCAAAGGGCTTTCCAGCATGGATGTCGTGACCGCTATCCAGAACGCGGTGCGCAACATTCCTTCCGGCCGCGTGCAGGAGGCGGGGCGCGAGTACACCGTCAAGTTCGACGCGGAATACAAGACGGTGGCGGAGATCGAGGCCTTGGAAGTCGCCAACGAGGATGGCCGGCGCACCTACCTGCGCGACGTTGGGCGCGTGGTGATGACCACCGAAGAGCTGCGCCAGAAGGCCCGCATCGACGGGCGTCCGTGTGTCTACATCAAAATCATCAAGAAGGCCGAGGGCAACGCGGTGCGCGTGGTCAATCGCGTCCGGGCGGCGATGGACAAGCTCAATGCCGAACTGCCGGGCGGGATGGAACTGGTCTGGATCGTGGACGACGGCCGCTTCATCGAGGCCTCCGTGCAGAGTGCCTGGGGCAACGTCGGTCAGGGCATCCTGCTGACGGCCGCTATTCTCTTCTTCTTCCTGTACAACATCCGCTCGACCATCGTGGTGGTCATCACGATGCCGCTGACGATCCTCATCGGGCTGTTCTTCATGCAGATGGCCGGCTTTACGCTCAACACGTCCACCCTGATCGCCATCGGCATGTCCGTCGGTATCCTCGTGACCAATTCGATCGTCGTGCTGGAGGCGATCACCAAGCGCCTGGCCCGGACGGGCGATCCCAAAGAGGCCGCGCGCCTGGGGGCCAAAGAGGTCACGATCGCCGTACTGGCCAGCGCGGGCACCAATATCGTGGTGCTTTTCCCCATCGCGACCATGGGCACCAAAATTGGCATGTTCGTCAGGCCTCTGGCCTGGAGCATGTTGATCATGACGGCCGTGTCCCTGTTCATTTCCTTTACGCTGACCCCGTTGCTTTGCTCGATTATGCTCAAGCCCGTCGCCGGCGACCGCAAAGGTCTGCTGGCCCGGATGGAAGCGGGATTCAACCGTCTGCTGGACTGGATCATTGGTGGTTACCGCCGCGTCCTGGGTTTCAACGAGCGTCACCGTTGGGCGGCTTTGGGGGTCTTGTTGGTCACGATCCTGATGCTGGTTCACGCCATGTCACTCACTGGGGCGATCGGCTTCGACATGTTTTCCAACCCGGACAAGGCGACGCTCTACGTCAAGCTGGAATACCCGACCGATTACAATCTGGAACGCACCATCGCCCGCGTCGGCGAGATTGAGGCGCGGTTGCGGGACCTGCCCGAATTGAGGCATGTGCTCAGCTCCGTGGGCAAGGTCGAAGGCATGATCGGCCAGAGCACGCAGGGCGTCTACCTGGCCCAAGTGCTGCTGGTTTTCTCGGATCGCGACGAGCGCGCGTTGACCATCGAGGATTTGGCTACGGAGGTTCGCGCTCGGCTGGCCGGCTATCCGGAGTGCATCTTGACCGTAACCCAGCCCAGTATGATCGGTGGGCAGGATCAGGACATTGAACTGGAGATCGCCGGTGCCGAATTGAAGACGCTGGATGCCCTGGCCCTGGAGACCCAGGGCCTGGCCGATCGGATCGAAGGCTATCAGGATCCCGATACGACGGTACGGGCGGGCAAGCCCGAGCTGACGATTCTGCCCGACCGCGCTGTGCTGGCCGATCTCGGCATCCCGGCCGTGGGATTGGGTACGACGTTGCGGGCCAATCTGGAAGGACTCGATGCCGGGACGTTCAAGCGGGGCGATCGCAACTACGATATCGTTGTCGAACTGGCCGACGAGCAGGGCAAGGCCCAGGTCGAGCGTTTCCTGTTCCCGGCTGCACCGGGCCGACCCATGCTCCTGGGCAACCTGGCCCGCATCGAGGAGCGTATCGCGCCCATTCAGATCACGCGCGAAGACAAACGCCGCGTTTCCAAGGTCGTCGCCAATCTCGCACCGGGCATGCCGCTGGGAACCGCCGTCGATCGGCTCAGCGCCGGCATCGACGACAGCGCGAGCTTTCCGCCCGGCTACGACTACGAGTTCACCGGAATGTACGAGATGATGGGTGAGATGCAGGCCGAGTTCAGCGAGGCCATGCTCACGGCCGTTGTCCTGGTCATTCTGACGCTCGCGGCGATCCTCGAATCCTTCAAGCAGCCCTGGCTGATTCTCGTGACGCTGCCTCTGGCGCTGATCGGGGTGCTTTGGGCACTGGCGATCGGGGGCCAGAGTTTGGACATGTTCGTTATCCTTGGCATCGTCATGATGATCGGCATCGTGGTCAACAACGCGATTCTGATCATGGACCAGTTCAACGTGCACGTGGGCGAGGGGATCCCCCGGCACAAGGCCATGATCACCGCGTCGTGCGAGCGCTTCCGCCCGATCATCATGATTACCCTGGCCGCTGTGCTGGGGATGCTCCCTCTGGCTGTCGGCCGAGGCATCGGCGCTGAGATGCGTAACGGCGTCGGCATTGCCTCGGTCGGCGGCATTTTGGTCTCGGGCCTACTGACCCTGATCGTCATGCCCATTGTTTACGACCTGTTCACCCGCAAGGGCCAGAAGGCCCAGTAGGGGCAGGTCCCCGTGCCTGCCCGATACCGATAAGGTGTTGATTCTCGAAGCACCGGCGGGATCACGGTGACCGGTCCGAACGTGTGGGCGCCGGTGTGAAGAAAGGACGCGCAAAGATGGATTCGGATTCCCGAGAAGTCGACACGGAGAAGCGGTTGTTGGCCGCGGCTGAGCGGCTTTTCGCCGAGCGGGGCTACACGCACACGACCGTGGCCGAGATCACGCACGAGGCCGGCTGCAACGTTGCGGCGGTCAACTACCACTTCCATGGCAAGGGCGAGCTTTACCTGGCCGTCTTTCGCCAGGTCGCGTCGGACCTGCGTCGGTCCGGTCGTCCGCACGCCGTGGCGGCGCCGGCACCGGGGGCCTCGCTGGAGGAGGTCGTGGAGGCGATCGTCCGCGACTTCGTAGGGCCTTTTCTGGGCGAGGGTTCCGGGCAGCGCCTGATGAAGCTCGCCTTGCAGGAGCGCGAGGATCCCCATTTGCCCAAAGACTTCTTCATGGCGGAGGTCATCACGCCGCTGCGCCGGGAAACGATCAAGAGACTCGCAGGCGTCTGTTCGACGCTGGACGACGTCACCCTCGATCTGTGCCTGGAGTCCATCGTGGCCCAATTGCTGTATCTCATTCACGCGTGGAGTTTCTACGAAGGAGTGGACAAGGATCGGATGCCACTGCTGGACGTCGAGCAGGCGCTGGCCCACGTGGTGGCCTTTTCCGCTGCCGGCATACGACACTTCCTCGAACGGGCCGAGTGAGACCGTCGCTGCTCCGCGCACGAAAGTCGCCTTGCAATGGTACGTTTCCAAGCCTGTCGTTTGACTCCCCGGGCCACCAGTCCCTACAATGGCCTGGCGGGCGGCACCGGTGTTTGCCCGCGAACCAGAATCGGCGCTGAGGAGACGTTGGATGGCAGCCTATATGATTGCCCGGGTGAGAGTCACGGACTCGGAGCGGTACCGCCAGTACGTGGCGGCGACACCCCCGACCATCGCCAAGTATGGCGGTCGGTTCATCGTTCGCGGTGGGCAGACCGTGACATTGGAGGGGTCCGAAGAGACGCGACGCGTGGTAATCCTGGAATTTCCGTCGCGGGAGCAGGCGCAGGCGTGGTATACCTCGGACGGCTATCAAGCCGCCAAGAAACTGCGCGCCGGCGCCGCCGAGGGGGATTTCCTGATGGTTGAAGGCGTCTGAAAGCAGATGCTTCCATAGAACAAGGAGTCAGTATGATGAGACGACGGACATTCAAGACCGCTCTTGCCTTTGCTGTCCTGGTTGCACTTGTCGCAGTGCGATGGACTGAGGCGGGCGTCGTTCGCGTCGAAGTTCTGGAACGCACGCCTTTTGCCGAGGGGCACCGCTTCGAACATACCGGTGCCTATGAGAGGCTCAAGGGACGCATTCATATCGAGGTCGATCCCGGCGATCCGGCCAACGCTCAGATTCACGATTTGAAACTCGCTCCGCGTAACGCGCAGGGTCGCGTCGAATGCTGGACGGATTTCTTCCTGCTCAAGCCCGTCGATGCCAGGCGGAGCAATGGGCGCATTCTCTACGACGTCAGCAACCGGGGCAACAAACTGGCGCTGGAGACCTTCAACGGCGCGCGCAGCAATAACCCCACCACCCTGGCCGACGCGGGCAATGGCTTTCTGATGCGGCGGGGCTATTCGATCCTCTGGACCGGGTGGAACGGCGACGTCCTGGCCGATGGCACGGACCGGTTGCTGGCGGGCCTACCTGTCGCCCAGAAAGAGGGCCGACCCGTCACGGGCCGGGCCCACGCGGAGATCTGTACGAAGGAAAAGGTTTACAGCCGTGCGTTCTTTTGGAGTCCGTGGGGCATCTCCGATGCGTATCCATCCGTGAGCCTGGGCAACGGCACGGCGACGCTGGCCATGCGGGCCCGTCGCTGGGACGCGGGCGTGGAAGTGCCCCGCGATGCCTGGGCGTTCGGTCGCTGGGAGGATGGCCAACTGGTTCCCGATGCGACACACTTGTACGTCAAGGATGGCTTTCGACCGGGCTGGTTGTACGATTTGGTCTACACCGCCAAGGGGCCGCGCGTCACCGGCCTCGGCCTGGCGGCTTTGCGCGACAGCATGTCGTTCTTTCGCTACGCCGAGCGGGATGCGGCGGGCTTCGCCAATCCGCTGGCCGGAGCGATCGAGCACGCGATCATCTTTGGCATCTCGCAGTCAGGCCGCCTCGTGCATCACTTCATCTACGCCGGCTTCAATGCGGACGAGGCCGGACGGATCATTTTCGACGGGGCCTTGTCCCACGTCTCCGGTTCGGGCAAGGGCATGTTCAATCATCGCTTTCGCATGACCACCTGCTATGGCACTTACCACGAGGACAACCTTTCCGGCTCGGAATTCTTTCCGCTGTCGCCCGCGCCGCAGACCGATCCGGTCTCGGGTCAGTCCGGCGATACACTGGCGCGGGCCCGGGCGCAAGGCTGCGTCCCCAAGATCATCTTCACCCAGTCGTCCACGGAGTACTGGAGCCGCGCCGCTTCGCTGTTGCACACCGATGTCGAAGGCCAGAGAGACATCGCGCTGCCGGACAACGTGCGCGTCTATCTCGTCTCCAGCGCCCAACATCTCGGTGGCGGGCCCCACACGCGGGGCAATTGCCAGCAGCCCCGCAACGTCTTGGACGACCGCACGCCCATCTTGCGCGCTATGCTCGTGGTGCTGGACCGGTGGGTCAGTGGCCAGGCCGAACCGCCTGCCAGTCGCTACCCGCGGATCGCCGACGGGACCCTGGTCGCTCTTGACACGTGGCGCCGGTCGTTTCCGAAGATCCCGGGTGTCGGCCTGCCTGAAGACTACTACCGGCCGTGCCGCCTCGACTTCGGTCCTCGTTTTGAGTCGGAAGGCATCGCAGACATTGTGCCGCCGAAGATGGGTGAGCCTTTTCGCACGCTGATCCCGGCCGTCGATGCCGATGGCAACGACCGGGCCGGTATCCGCCTGCCCGACGTGGCCGTGCCTCTGGGCACCTACACTGGGTGGAACCTCCGCACGGCGGCGTCCGGCCCCGAAGGGATACTGACGCGTCTCGACGGCATGTATCTGCCCTTCGCCACCACGAAGCAGCAGCGGCTGGCACGAAACGACCCGCGTCCTTCCGTGCGCGAGCGGTATCCGACGCGCGCGGCCTATCTCGCGCGCATGACCGAGGCCGCCCTGGAACTGTATCGCGAAGGGTTTCTCCTGGCCGACGACGTGCCCACCATTCTGAATGTCGCCTCTCAGCGGGATCTCTGGAAGGATTAACGCGCACTGCGGCCCGTCGGCAAGCGGGTTGCGAACCGGGTCCGACTGGTGTATCCTCTCCGCATGGATAAACGCCCTATGTCATTTGGTTTATGGAAGCACGGCGGCGCGGCGGTGCGCGTGGTCTACCGCGCCTTGGCGCCGCGGGCCTGGAGCGCGATTGTCTACGGGGCGCTCTTCACCAATCTGGCGGTGAAGCTGTACTACGCGCTGCGCTACGGCCTCATGCGCGAATATGCCAGTTGGATCCTGTCCGACGTGGCGGTGCTACTGACGTTCGAAGTTGTCCTGGCCCTGATCTGCTACCGCTGGCCGCGCAAGGCCGTTTGGCGCGGGGCCTCGATCGGCGCGGCGCTGGTTTGCACCTGGTCGGTTATGAACGCTGGCTGGTTGATACGGACCGGCACCCAGATTCTACCCATGGAGTTGCTGCCCTGGATTCGTGATCCCATCAACATCAGCAAGCTCGTGGGCAAGAATCTGATCCGCATGCCCGGCGCGGCCGCGGCGCTGCTGCTGCCCAGCGCGGTGGCGCTGAGTTTCTTCTTCTCGGTCCTGGCCCGTCCCGTGCCACCCGACTACGAACGGCGGACGTTTCGCACCAAGATCGGTTTCTCGCTCGTCGCGATCATCGTGGCGATTGTGGGGATGGTTGCCGTCCGGAGTTTGGGCGCCGCGCACGTCACGGCGCCGGGAATGATGTTCAACTGCCAGGCCCGGGCCGTGCTGGCGTTTCTCCTGCCTCGCTATCGGCATCTGGCTCGCGACGATTTCGCCAACGCCACGCGGCAATTGCCCCTGGCCAAGGATGTGACTGTAACGCTGAAACCGCGCCATATACGGCAAAACGTGGTGATCGTGATCTTGGAGGGTGTCCAGTATAGCTGCACGTCCTTGGCCAACCCTCAGGCCGAATGCGATGGCCAGGGGTACGATCCCACCCCCTACCTGGCCACGGTGGCCTCGCAGGGGGTTTCGTTCCGCAATGCCCGTTCGGTTGTGATGCACACGACCAAGGCGATATTCGGCCTGATGACGGGTCGGCGTCCGGGGGCTTGCCAGGATATCGGCGAGACCGTCCCGGTCGACGCGCCTTACGCGAGCCTCGCGACGATTCTGGAACGCGGCCTGGGCTATCGCACGGCCTTCTTCCAGTCGCCCACCGGGACCTTCGAATCCCGCGCCGGCCTGGTTCACAACCTTGGTTTCAACAAGTTCTTCGCCCGCGAAAACCTCGAGGATCCGAATAGCTACGTGGGCTACCTGGGCGCCGACGAGTTCGCGCTGTTGCAGCCCATGCGCGAGTGGATCGAGTCGGACGAGCGGCCCTTTCTGCTGACGTTCGTCTGTTCGGTGACCCACGATCCCTACGAAGTGCCCGAGTGGTACGGCCAGATGGCCGACACGCCCGCCGAGCGCTACCAGCAGACCATCACCTATACCGATCGCTTCATCGCGGCCCTGGACGTTGAATTGGCCAATCTCGGCTTGACCGACAACACGATTTTCTGCGTTGTCGGCGACCACGGCGAAGCCTTCGACGAGCACCGGATCCAGGGCCATGAGCGGGTGGCCTTCGAAGAGGTGCTGCACATCGCCATGTGCCTGCGCGCGCCGCTGCTACTCGAAGCGGGCCGAACCATTGACAGCCCGGTCAGTTCGGTCGATCTGGCGCCTACAATCCTGAGTCTGCTTGGTATCGACATCGAACCGATCGGATTCGACGGGACCAATGCGCTGGGGCCGCTGCAGAACAATCGCAAGGTCTACTTCGCCGGGTGGATGCAGCAGGGCCCTTCCGGCTTCATCCAGGGCGACACCAAGTTCGTCTACCATCCCGAACAGGGCACCGTCTCCCGGCACGACCTGAAGATCGATCCGCTGGAACTGCACGGCGTCGATCTGCCCGAATACGTCGCGCGCGAGATGAGCCAGGAAATCGTTCAGTGGCGCCGCGACACGATCTTTCGCATCGACCAGAAAGAGACGGGGCAGATGAAGCTCTTCGATGCCTGGCTGTGCAAGTGGAATGCGCGCCGGCGCGATTGCCGCGTCAAGTACCTCGAGACCGAGAGGAAGTAGGGCGCTTCCCCCTTCTTCTGAAGAGAGAGTCTGTTTGGGTGGTTGGCGGCGAGTGGGAAAAACTGCAAAAATAGGGCGATTAAGCAAAATAGACACTTGCAATTTTCCGCACGAGTCGCTATAGGAGAATTGACCGTCCATATAGGCAAGCGCTCAGAACCAGGCGCTTGGCTGGACCGGGTGTGAGATGGACATACGTACGGCAGACCGGTGCGGGAACCAGAATCCCTGCCGTACTGGGCCTTGGAGATCAGAGCGGGGCGTCCCAGGCTGACACGACGCGACGTCCTGATGAAGGGGACTTGCCCCTCCGATTTCCTGGCGATAGCCGAAGGGCGTCTTCTGACCGAACACCGGTCGCGGCGCTTTCGGCTCATAGCGAAGCTACGGAGTCGTTCCGGAGGAGGGCGACTCCGTCTTCTTTTTCTACCCTTCATGCGGCCGACGCCGGAGTCCCCTGAACCCTGCTCGATTGTCATTTGCCTTGCCTACGGGCCTTGGCCTATAATGGAAGCTCTGTATGGGAAGTGACAGCCGCGGAGGCTGAGAGATAATCCCGGACATGTTTGCTGCCCGATACATGGGTGAAGGGAGCGGTGCGATGAAATTGGCGGCGACGATCTTGCTTGGCGTAGTGGTGCTGTTCTTAGGATTCTCAAGCGCGTGGGCCAAACCCGAGCCAACGGCGCGCCTTGTCGATCACTTCACTCTGCGGTGGTCTTCGGTTCAATACAACAAGTCTGTGGCAGTCTACCACCCGGAGGTCTCGCCCACCAGGGAGCAGACTTTCGAGAGACTGTCGCTGACCTGTGAGATCAAAATTGGCGATCCCAATCTCATCCTGGGTACGTCCGCGCATGGCGTCATCACGCAACTGATAGACAGCCGAGGTCTGAAACTGGAGATGGCCCGGACCTCCGGTCGTGCCAGGCAACGCTATGAAGGGCTCCGATACCGCCGCCGCTTCACGCAGCCGCCGACGATGCCGCGCTGGAAGGAACTGCTGCGCTCGACTCTAAGACTGCCCACCAACACGAATTTTACACCACAACTGGTCGACGAATTGCAGCCCAGCCGATTGGAACTCCAACTCGATACGACGATGCTCGAACAGGGTACCACGGAAATCCGTCGCCTGGATGGCTATTTCTACGCCCTGGTGGCCGAGTCATTCGTCAACGTGGACGTGCCGTTTGAGCCCAACAACACCTGGGTGACGCTGACACCCGAGATCGAAATCCGAGTGCGCGAGGCCTATTGCGACGGAGGCAACTATCGTCTCCACACTGAGGTGAGTCCTGGGGGCCGGGCTTCCATGCGTCCTCTCGAGTCCGGAGCGGCTTTGCCCCAGCGGCTGGTCGTCGACCGCCAGTTTCTCGGCCCCGACGGCAAGCCCGTACAGCGCAGTCTTCCCTTTCGCCATCTGCCGATCCACCTGGGCGGCCAAGAGAGCGGTAGCGGCCCGAACCTGTCTATCACCACGATTCGCTACGTGATTGCCGTCCATCCCGGCGATCAGAAGATCCCCTTCGTGCTGGAGCACATTCCCTTGCCTCGACTGGAGCCGTGATTCGTTGCATGTCCCGGCTGAATGTGGTATAAGGCCGTACCGATGGCCGGTGGCGGGTCTCGCGGGCGAGCCCGTCGGCGATCGAAAATCCGAAAATGACCCACTGGGAGGTGTTATGGAAGTTGCGGAATTGAAAGGTGCGATCAACGACCTCGAGGCCCGGATGACAAAGATCCGGGACTGGCTTTGACTTGGTCAGCAAGAAGAGTCAGCTCGAGGACTTGCAGCAGCAGATGTCGCAGCCGGGGTTTTGGGATAACCAGGACAAGGCTCAGCAGATAACGTCGCAACTCAGTGCGCTCAAGAGCGTGGTGGAGCCGGTCGAGGAATTGACGCGTGAGATCAACGATCTGGCCGAGCTGTTCGAACTGGCGGCTGAAGAAGCGGACGACGAGGAATTGTCGCAACTGGAGGACGACGTCGAGGCGCTGACGCAGCGTTGCGAGCGGATCGAATTGCAGGGCTTGCTGTCGCGGCCGGAGGATATGCGGAACTGTTTCGTCAGCATCCACGCCGGGGCCGGCGGGACCGAAAGCTGCGATTGGGCCAACATGCTCCTGCGCATGTACACGCGTTTCTTCGATGCGAACAAGTTCAAATACGAGGAACTGGACATCACGCCGGGCGAAGAAGCGGGCATCCGCTCGATTACGCTGCGCGTGATGGGACCCTTCGCGTTTGGGAAGCTCTCCTGCGAAGTGGGTGTCCATCGCCTGGTGCGGATCAGTCCGTTCGATTCGCAGAGCCGGCGCCATACGAGCTTCGCGGCCGTCGATTGCCTGCCCGAGTTCGATGAGGATATCGCGGTCGAGATCAACGAAGACGATCTGCGCATCGACACCTACCGGGCCGGCGGCGCCGGGGGCCAGCACGTCAACAAGGTCAGTTCGGCCGTGCGCATCACCCACTTGCCGACCGGGGTGGTCGTGCAGTGCCAGAACGAGCGGAGCCAGCACAAGAACAAGGCGCAGGCGCTGAAGGTGCTCAAGAGCCGGCTCTACATGCTGGAACAGCAGAAGCGCGACGCGGCGGTGGCCAAGCTCTACGGCGACAAGGGCGAGATCGCCTGGGGCAACCAGATCCGCAGCTACGTGATGCAGCCGTACCAGATGGTCAAGGACCATCGAACGGATTACCAGATCGGCAACGTGGAGGCCGTGATGGATGGCGACTTGGACGGGTTCATCGAGAGTTACCTCCGCCATCGGGCCAAAGCCGGACTGAAGAAGGCGTAGAAACCTCAACGCGCAAGCGGCCAAAACGTGGAATTGGGGGCACCGTTGCTGCCATGCGGCGCTGCCGCAGTTCTGACCATGGATTTGTGATTTTCGAGATGGTGTGACAAGATGAAGCAGATCATTGGCGTGGATATCAAAACACGAAAAGTCGACCCGGCCCAGTGCAAAACGGACCTGCTGGTGCTCGGATATTTCGCGGATGCCAAAGGCCTGGACCAGGCAGGCAAGGCCCTGGATGCGAAGCTGGGCGGTGCGGTGCGCCGACTCATCAAGCTGGGTGATTTCAAGGGAGCCGTCAAGACGCAGGCCCTGCTCTATGGCGAGGGCAAGATCGCGCCGGCGCGGGTGATGCTGGTCGGGTTGGGCGAGCGGAAGAAGATCACGTTGGATACGATTCGCAAGGCGGCCGCTACCGCGACCAACAAAGCCGTGGCGCTGAAAGCGAAGTCGGTGGCGCTGGCGCTGCATCTGGCCGTAGGTAACAAGCTCGACCGCGCCGCGTTGGGCCAGACTCTGGCCGAGGGCGCCTGCTTCGGCAGCTACCGCTACGACGAGTTCGTCACGGCCACCGAGAACGGCCGGCTCGGCGCGCTAAAGGTCGAGATCGTCGACGCCGACGCCCAGCAGCTCAAGGCGCTCGAGCGTGGTGTTCGCCAGGGCGCGATCATCGGGCAGGCCCAGAGCTATGCCCGCACCATCGCCAACCGGCCGGCCAACGTGGTTAACCCGCCGAGTCTGGCCAAGGAAGCCCAGACAATGGCCCGGGGCGTCAAGGGGCTCAGTTGTACCGTATTCGATGAGAAGCAACTCAAGGCCCAGAAGATGGGTGGCATCCTGGCCGTCGGCGCCGGCTCGCGCAGTGCGCCGCGCCTGATCGTCCTGAAGTACACGCCCGCCAAAGCGCCCGCCAAGAGACTGCCCAAGGTGGCGCTGGTGGGTAAGGCGGTGACGTTCGATTCCGGCGGGATCAGCATCAAGCCGTCGGCGAATATGGACCAGATGAAATTTGATAAGAGCGGCGGCATCGCCGTGCTGGCAACGATGAAAGCGGTGGCCGAGTTAAAGCTGCCGATCAGTGTGTGGGGCCTGATCCCCTCGGCTGAAAACCTGCCCAGTGCGTCGAGCTATCGCCCGGGTGATATCGTCACGACCTACAGTGGCAAGACGGTCGAGGTACTCAACACCGATGCGGAAGGGCGTATGATCCTCTGCGATGCGCTGGCCTATGCCGCCAAGCAGAAGCGGGGGACGATCATCGATGTCGCAACCTTGACCGGTGCCTGCATGGTGGCGTTGGGCAGCTACAACGCGGGTCTCATGAGTAACGACGACACTCTGACCGAGCAGCTTAAGCAGGCGGCCGAAGCCAGTGGCGAGCCGCTCTGGCACCTGCCCAGCGGTGACGAGTATGCCGACGAGATGAAAAGCAAGGTTGCCGACCTGAAGAACATCGGCAGTCGGTGGGGTGGGGCGTGCACCGCCGCCGCCTTCCTGCGGCAGTTCGTGGGCGAGGCCACCTGGGCCCACCTGGACATCGCCGGAATGGACAATTTCCAGAAGGAAACCGAGTACGCCGCCCCGGGTTCGACCGGCTTTGGCGTGCGACTGCTGACAACCTATTTGATGAACTTGACAGGGTCGAGATAGTCCGGGTGGTCCGGAAGGGTGACAGAACTATGGCAAAGCGAGCGAAAAAAATCGACAGCGAACGAATCCGCAACGCGGTGACGGAGATCCTTACGGCGATCGGTGAAGATGTGGACCGCGAAGGGTTGCGCGATACGCCCGATCGGGTGGCGCGCATGTACGCCGAGCTCTGTGGCGGCATGTACGAGGACCCGAAGAAGCATCTCAAGAGCGTCTTCACCGAGCAGTATGACGAGATTGTCCTCTTGCGGGACATTCCCTTCTATTCGCTCTGCGAGCATCATATCCTGCCCTTTATCGGCGAGGCCCACGTGGCCTACATGCCGACCGGCAAGGTTCTGGGCGTCAGCAAACTGGCCCGCATCGTGGATTGCTTCGCCCACCGCCTGCAAACGCAGGAACGCCTCACGGGTCAGATTGCCGACTACCTGATGCAGAATCTCAAGCCGCTGGGCGTGGCCGTTGTCTTGCACGCCTCGCACAGTTGCATGACGATTCGCGGGATCAAGAAGCCCGGCTCGGCCATGGTCACCTCGGCGCTGCGCGGGCTGTTCAAGAAGGACGCCCGCAGTCGCAACGAAGTCCTCAGCCTCATGCACCACGGCAAGGCTTAGCGGAGCCGGCAATGGTACGTCTAGCTAGAGATGTTCGGTTCTCGGTCAATCCGTTTCTGGAGGCCGATCCGCCCGGCGCCAATGCGTACACCTCGAAGCCTGCGGGCCAGGGACTGGCGCTGTTTCTCGAGTTGACGGTGGAGATCGCCGGGCCGGTCGACCCCGAGACGGGTTTCGTCGTCAACGTGGTCGATATCGATCGGGCCGCCCGCGCTTGCGCGGTGCCGATTTTCGCCGAACGCATTCGCACCCATTTTCGCGCGGGCCAACATATCGGCCTCGACGTCCTGGCGCAGACGTTGGCTCAGGGGGGTGCCGCACTGGCCGGTAAGTTCGGCGCTGCCAGGATCGAGCGACTGATACTGAAGCTCAACCCTTACAGGAAGATCACGATGGAGACGAGCGAAGCGGGGCTGCTGTATTTCAGCGAGAAGTTCGAGTTCGCCGCGATGCACAAGCTGTGGAACGACGATTTCAGCGCCGAACGCAACTTCGAGGTTTTCGGCAAATGCGCCCATCCCACCGGGCACGGCCACAACTACGTCGTCGAGGTGACCGTGCAGACCGCGCCTGCCGAGACCGATTTCGAGGTCGGCCGATTCCAGCAGATCGTCGACACCGAGCTGATTGACCTGGTGGACCACAAGAATCTGAACGCCGATCTCGAAGCGTTCCGCAAGACCATCCCCACCGTGGAGAACCTGGCAGCCTTCGCCTGGAACCGCCTGGCCGACAAGCTCCAACCGGTCCGGCTCCACAGTATCACCATCTGGGAATCCGACCGCACCTACTGCACCTACCAGGGCTGACCCGCTTCAGGCTCGCCAGGCCTGGCCGACCGCTTCCGCCAGGGTCGGGGCCAGCTTCCGCCAGTTGGATTGGCCCGCGGTGAGCAAGGCCTGATTCACTTCGATCTCCAAACCCAGGTAATCACGTGCGGCGAAGTTGCGGCGCAAAGCCGTGGTGAGGCCGTCGGCGTTGCCGCGATAGGGATAATTGCGACGAATGCGCCGGGCCGTCGTCTGCGCCAGCATTTGCTGGAAGGCCAAAGCGAATCCCTTCTCGGCCCTGCGGCGCGGATCGTATAGCAGGCCGATATCGGTGTTCCGAGCGCAGCCGTCGAGCACGGGCGTGAAGCTGTGCAGGCCCAGGTGCAACACGCGCCGGCCCGTGTGGATGTGTCTGGCGATCGATTCGGTCACGGTCTGGCGGTGCGGTTGCCAGATGTGCTCGATCAGCCAGCGCTTGTCCGCTTGGGGAAGATCGCGACTGAACGGCGAGAACAGCGCGCGATGGTGCAGAGAGCGATTCGGCTCGATCAACAGACGCGAGGTGTGGCACGCTATCAGGGGCACATCCAGAAGCCTGGCCAGTTGTTTAGCCAACGGAGCGATCCCGATGTCGTAGCCCCGATGCGTGGTCAGGAGCGAGGGATCGTCTGCGAACAGATGGCGATACGCCTTAGGCACGGCGTGGCCCGCGTGCTCGCACGATAGGACGATCGCGCCGCGCCGCTCTACGGGATCAGCATGTGACCGTCTTGCAGGCATTGGCACAACGCTCGGCAGGTGGTGTGGAGGCTCTGGGGCGTGACCGGCCCGGTCAGACGTTGCATACGCGTCGCCAGCGTCCCGTGGGTCAGGATCTGTTCGAAGGCCATCGCTTCGGGCCCGGACAGGCCGCCGAAGCGCGCCGCGAGTTCCTTCCAGATGTCCGCAACGCGCAACGGTCCAGGCACATCGAGGCACGCCAGGTACGCCGCATCGTCGATCACGGCGTTCTCGCCTTGGCATGTCGTTTTGAGGAGACTGTCGAGCAGTTGATCCGAGGCCAGCGCCTTGATCCGGCGTCGCAGGCCATCGTCACCGGCGCAGAATCCTTGAACGACGCACGCAATCGCCCGCACAACGGCCAGGTCCGCCAGCGGGCACTCCTGGATGTCGACGACGCGAATCTCGATCGTCTGGCGCTCGAAACGGGCGATCGCCCCGCGGGCGTTGGCCCACTCGTAGCGCAGTACGCCTTCCGGATCGTACGGCGCCAGGTCATTGTAGATCCATTCCAGGATGCGCTTGTGGTAGTCGTCTATGCTCTCCACCGGTTCGGGGATCACATGGGCGGTGACGGAAAAGATCTTGGCGCAGTTCTTGCGGTATGCCTCCAGCCGGCTGTCCAGCAGTCCGGTGGCGCGCCCGTCGAGGAAGGGCGAGGCCGCGGCGATTCCGGGAATCAGGGGCAGAACCAGGCGAATGGCGGCGTGCAGCCGGACGAATTCGTCATTGGTGCCAAACGGGAGGTTCAGATGCACCGACTGGAGGTTGGACCACCCATGGCCGCGGCAATCGAAGATGCGGTTGAAGGCGTTGTAGATCGTGGCATCGTCGTGTGGCCAGAGGCGCGTTTCGGTGTGCGGGTCCATCCAGGGATGAGCTGCCGAGGGCAGCAGGCAGGCGTTCAACGGGGCAAGCAGTTCATTGATCGCGCGCACGTCGTTCTGGAACACATCGGCCAGGCCGGTGAGACCGGCGGCGGGCCCGTTGGTCTTCAATTCGATCACATGCATGACCAGTTCGTTCGACCAGGCCAGTGCCCCGCGCTCAATTTCGTTCGTCAACTCGCCCGCGGCCGCCTGCAAAACCTGATCGGCGATGGGGCGGACCTTGAGGCTCTCCCGGTCCACGATCATGTACTCCAACTCGACGCCAAAGCCTTCGAACAGGTGCAGCGGTCGATGCGGCGGTGCTTTCAAATCACTCATGCGCGAGAGTATCCTTCAGAGCAGGCAGTTTCTTGGCTTCGATGCGTTGAAGGAACGTCTTCATGATCGTGTGGTAGAGCTCCTCCTTGAGGATCTCATCCTCGATGCCCGCGTCGATGTTGGGATTGTCGTTGATCTCGATGACGTAGAAGCGGTTGTTTACCTGCTTGATGTCCACGCCGTAGAGTCCGTTGCTAATCGGCTGCGCGGTCCGCAGGGCCAGCTTGATCGCCTCCGGGGGCGCCGCCTCCACGGGGAGTGTGTCGGCTCGTCCTTCCTCCCGATGGCCCGAATCCTTGTGGCGGACGATCTGCCAATGGTTGCGAGCCATGTAGTAACGGCAGACGAACAGGGCCTTGCCATCCAGGACGCCCACCCGCCAATCGAATTCTGTCGGCAGGAACTCCTGGGCGATGATCAACTCGGACTTGTCCAGCATCGCCTGCGCCTCGGCCTCCAGCTCCTCGCGTGTCGCGACTTTCTTGACGCCGGCCGAGAAGGAACTGTCCGGCTGCTTGAGTACGCAGGGCAGACCCAACTCGTGGACGACCAAATCGACGTTGTCCTTGTGGACGATCATGGTGTGCGGCGTGCTGACCCGCTGGTGCGCCATCATCTCCGCCAGGTAGACCTTGTTTGCACATTTGATGATCGACTGCGGGTCGTCGATCACGACCAACCCTTCGGCCTCGGCCAGCCGCGCAAAGCGGAACGTATGATCGTTGACCGACGTCGTCTCCCGGATGAACAAAGCGTCGAACTCGCGCAGACGCCCGAAGTCGTCTTTGGTAATCAACTCGACGTCGATGCCGACCTTCTGCCCGGCCTTGACGAACCGGCTCAGAGCCCGCTCGTTCGACGGGCCCATCGGGTCATGCTCCTTGCGCAGGATCGCCATGGCGTAGCGATACTCCTGCTTGCGCCGACTCCGGTAGCCCCCTTTGGAGAGGTATTCCTCGGCCATCTGCCGCACGAAACCGTGATGGCTCTCCGGAATCTCGCTGACGCTGATGGCGTTGATGTTCTGCAATTGCCAGGAGCCTTTGTTGCGCGCTAGTTCGGCCCGCAGCAGCGGCGCGTGGAACAGGTTGAACAAAGCCTTACACAGGCGGTCGTAGCGCTTGGCCATGTTGCGACCGAAGTAGATACTCAGCGTGAAGCGGTCGCCTTTGATCTGCGCCAGGTCCTTGTCGAGCTGGTCCTGGACCTCGGCCGAGGCGGCCCGCACCATCGCCGGTGTTTGCAGATCGCGCAGGGTCGTGATACTGGGCACCGGTTTGTGTCCCCGGGCCTCGGCCAGCAGGGACACGTAATAACCCAGCCCCTGATAACGCTGGACGCGGGCCAGGTTGAAGACGCGCACACCGGTCAGCTTGCTGAAGACGGGCTCGGTGATGTACTTGCGGGCCGAGACGACTTCCACTCCGGAAATCGCCAGAGGCCATTTCTTGACGTTTTGTACTACCAGTAGGATTTTCATCGTGAACGCCTCCGGCGTTCGGAATAAGTCTTACGAGCCCCGTGCGATCTCTCCGACGGCTCGATAATCAGAAGATTGGCGTCGTGCGTCATGACGCCCAGCAGGATCGCGCCGATGACGCGGTCCAGATCGGTCTCATAGCTATTGGCCTTGGCCATCGGGTTCTGGCTGTAGGGATCGGCCACCAGTGCCCGGTGGGTCACCGGGTCGTACCCGGAAAGAACCACGAAGTGGCCCTCCACGTTGCCGCGGAGGTCGTCGTCACGCCCTTCCTCCGTCGCGCGCATGGAGCGATAGAGGTAGGTCGAACTGAGCCCCGTCAGGATCGGCAGGCGGCGTTTGAGGAAGCGGCGCAGCAGGCTACGGCTGAGATCCTCGTAGCGGATTCTGCCCCCGCGCTCGAGGAACCTCACGTAGTGCCGAATGGCCTTCTTCTGCTTGGCCTCGGAGGTAAATGCTTCGCGGGCGGCCAGCTTCTGCCGCAGATTGACCCCTGGCACGAACCAGGTCGGATCGAAGACCATGAGATTGTACGTGTAGATCGTCGCGCCGTAGCCTCGGGCCAAGGCATGGTTGCCCAGCATCACGGCCAGCGTCCCGCCCCCGCGGACGGTGGGCACCTCGTGGATCACCCGCTCCAGAGGAACCTCATCGCCGAAGTATCGATAGATCGCGTGCAGGCACGTGGGCCCGCAGGTGGTCTCATCCGGCTGGGGCTGGATGTCAAATTCGAGCCTGGCTTCCATTACCTTTCTCTAGGGGATCCCCTCTCCCGGACCCCACGGGGCTCGCCTCCCGGGCCAGCGCGACCCTGCGCGGAGCGAGCATAGTGCGCGAATTATAACACGGGGCCACGTTTCGCCTAGTCCCAATACGCCTGCGCTGAAGAAAGATATTGCTTTGCCGAGCTGGAACCGGTTTGATGCTGCGTGGGCGTCAACGTGTATTTCCAGACCGATGCCACGGTCTCGACCGTTTGGTGTCGGGCTACTGACAGGAGAGTGTGCCATGCCAGATCGCTACGGTGCTACCGCAACGGGCCCGCGGATGTCTGTTCGTACTTTGATTCTCGTCCTGATGGTTTGTTTGGCTGTCGGTCGAGGCGCCGCCGGTTCGGATGCAGACACCGCCGATGGTTCCGGCGCCTTCGCCACCGGACGCTACCGCAATTTGTTCGCCGAGGCGGGTCATGCCGAACCGGAGATCCGGGCGAAGCTCGATGCCGGTTTTGGGCAACTCTTTCATGGCGACCCCAACACGCAGACGCTCTACTACCCGGCCGGCGCCAATGCCGACGGACCGCTGGCCTACCTCTGCGACATCCACCACGACGACGTGCGCTCCGAAGGTATGTCCTACGGCATGATGATCGCCGTGCAGATGGGCAAGAAGGCTGAGTTCGATGCCCTGTGGAACTGGTCGATGACGCACATGTACCACGACGACCCGAACCATCCCAGCTACGGCTTCTTCTCCTGGCAGATGCACCGCGATGGCACGGTCATGAGCGAGTCGCCTGCCCCGGATGGCGAGGAGTACTACGTCATGGCGCTGTATTTCGCGGCCGGACGCTGGGGTAACGGCACCGGCATCTACAACTACCAGGCCCGGGCCGACCGATTGCTGACCGACATGGTGCACCGCGAACCGATCACAGGCCCGCTCAAGGGCCGGTTCACCCGCACGCTGACCATGGGTAAGCAGGTCAACGACGAACATGCCATGATCCTGTTTTCGCCCGAAGTGCGGCGCAGCAACATGACCGATCCTTCGTATCATTTGCCCGCCTTCTATGAGTTGTGGGCGCGGTGGGGGCCGGAGGCCGATCGCGCCTTCTGGCGCCGCGCCGCCCGGGTCAGCCGCGATTTCTTCCAGCGCACGACGCATCCCGAGACGGGTCTGTCGCCCAACTACGCCAACTTCGATGGCACGCCTTTCGGCCCGTTCGGGCGGGGCGACGCCTTTCGGCACGACGCCTGGCGCACCGCCGGAAACTGGTCGGTGGACTGGTCCTGGTGGGCCAAGGACCCGCGGCAGCGGGAATTGAGCGACCGGCTCCAGGCGTTCTTCGAGGGGCAGGGGATCGACACCTACGGCAACCAGTTCGCACTGGACGGGACGCCCCTGGACGGGGGCCACTCGACCGGCCTGGTGGCGGTGAATGCCGTCGCGTCCCTGGCGGCGACGAACGAGGCCAGAGCGCGAAAGTTTGTCGAGGCCCTCTGGAACGCTGAGATCCCCTCGGGCCGCGGCCGCTACTACGACGGAACGCTCTACCTCATGAGCCTGCTCCATTGCAGCGGCCAATTCCGCATCTGGCCCCCGCAGTGATCGCCAGGGTCGGTCCTTGGAAATGGCTTGCCCGGACCGGGTCTGGCTTGCTACATTTTGAGGCGAGCTGGTGAGTGCGGGACCGGCTTGGCGCTGCGGGATCGTAGGATGGAGCGGTTGACTATCAAGGAGGACGCGGATGTCACGGATGGCGCTTATCGCTTTTGTCACAGCTCTTGCCATGAACGCGGCCCACGCTGGTTTGTGTGAGTTGACCCGAGGCGAGTCCGGCACCGGTCGTGCGGCCGATCTCCCGGACCAGTGGCAAGATGGCTACGTCGATCGTTTCCTCTGCACGGGGCCGGAGCACCGGACGCCGTTCTGGGGGCGGTCGAACGATTGGGATGCCGCGCCGCTTCGGGGCCGTGCTGTCGGTGTGGATATCGACCGCCGATGGTATGTGTACCTGGACCGGGGGCGCTACCAGTTTCTGGACGAGACGCAGTACACCCTGTTGGATGGCCCGGCCGGTTGGTGGTGGCGCTGGCGTTACCGCGCCTGGCTGGATGCGGTGAGTTTGCCCTGGTCGGTGCCGGCCCGTGCGGGTCGCGATACGTCCCAGGCCATCCCCGAGCCCGGCACCGCGGCGTTTCTTGCACTGGGCGTCGTCGTTATGCTGCGGCAACATCGACACGACTTCATCTAGGAGTGTTGCTGATGCGATTTGTGTGGATCTTTAGCCTTCTGGTCAGCGCGGGTGCGAGCGGCGGAGTGGCGGATGAGCCGTTCGTGCAGGAATGGCACGCGGCTTACCGTCTCGGACAGGAAGCCGGCTGTGACGACGTGCGGGCGGTGGCGGTCGATGGTGGCCAGGCGGTCTGGGCCGCGACCGGAGCGGGGGTGTATCGGCTGGAGCGAGGCGGCTCGCAGTGGCAGGCGCTTATGAGCGAGGCCGACGCCGGTCCGACGTACGATGTCGTCGTCGATCGGGCCGGGACGGCGTGGGTCGGTGCCTGGAATGGCATGTATCGTGCGACGTCCGATGGCCTGGAGAAGGTCACAGGAATCGACTGTCCGGTCGCGGCGCTGTGTGCCACTGCCGATGGGGTCGTGGGTCTGGGTGGCGGGGGCCTCTGGCACGTCACTCGGGACAGAAGCACTTTCGAGAGGCTACCGTACTCCAGACACTTTCGCGCTGCGCTGCCCGACCAGGCTGGCGGGCTCTGGATCGCTACCGGGATGGGACTCTATCACCACCGCGATATGGGACACCAGCTCTACCAGTCACAGGCCGAGGTCGTCGGCCCGGACGTCCGGGCCCTCGCCCATGCCTCCGACGGCACGCTCTGGGCCGGCAGCTTTGGTGGTGTTACCGTCTATGAAGATGGCCGGCGCACCAGAAGCTTCACGTCTGCCGAAGGGTTGCCCAGTATCGATGTGCGGTGTGTCGCAGCCGGGCCGGACGGCGTCATGTGGGTTGGTACAAACATTGGCGTGGCGCGATACGACGGTCAGACTTGGTCGCTGCGCCACAGCAAGCGCTGGCTGGCCGGCGACGACGTGCGCGACGTTGCCTTCGATGCGGACGGCACCGCCTGGATCGCAACGGATGCAGGCGTTAGCGCGATTCGGCGCCGGGACATGACCCTGGCTCAGAAGGCGGAGCATTACCTCGATATCTGCCTTGCGCGCCACGTGCGGGCGCCGGGACTCGTGGAGAAGTGCAGGCTCGAAGTGCCCGGCGATACGAGCAGGTGGGAGCCGCGCGACGACGACAACGATGGCCAGTATACGGCGATGTACCTGGCGATGGAGAGCTTCCGCTACGCCGCGACCAAGGACCCGCAGGCGAAGGCCAATGCCAAGCGGGCGTTCGAGGCGCTGCGTTTCTTGCAGACCGTCACCCAGACTTCCGGTTTCGTCGCTCGCACGGTCATTCCCAGCTCGTGGACGCGCATGGCCGACCCGAACCGCAAGATCTCCGACCGCCAGTGGGCCGAGATGGTGGTGGACAACCCGCGCGAGAAGCGCGTCGAGGTGCGCTGGCATCCGTCCACAGACGGGAAGTGGTTCTGGAAGGGTGATACCAGCAGCGACGAGATCACGGGGCACATGTACGGCTATCTCTTCTATTACGATCTCGTCGCCGGCGAGGCGGAGCGGCGCCACGTCGCTACGCACGTGCTGAAGGTCGTCGATTACATCATCGACGGTGGCTACGTCCTCAAGGGCGTCGATGGCACGCACACCAAGTGGGCGGTCTGGGCTCCCGAACGGCTCAATCACGATCCGGACTGGGCCCCCGAGCGGGGCATCAACTCGGTGGAGATCCTCTCGTATCTCAAGCTCGCGCACCACATGTCGGGCCGGCAGCGCTACCAGGATGAGTACGTGAAGCTCTTGCGCGATCATGGTTACGCGGACAACGTCAGGCAGGCCAAGACCACCCACCCGGCCGTCCGCACCCACATCGACGACGAACTGCTGGCCCTGGCCTATCCCTGTCTGCTGCTGCACGAGAACGATCCGGAGCTTCAGCGGCTGTACCGCGCCAGTCTCGATCAGTGGTATGCCGCGGCCAAGGTTGATCTCAGCCCGTTTCTCGATTTCACCTACGCCGCCTGTGCCGGGCGAACGCCGCCCTTGGAGGTTGCTGCCGAATTTCTGCGCGACGGCTCACTGGATCTCGTGCGTTGGACGATCGACAACACGCGCCGCGCCGACGTCCGCCTCGTACGCACACCCGAATGGGAACACGTGCAAGTCGATCGCATGCTGCCTGCCAGCGAGCGCGGCGTCATCCGGTGGGACGACAACCCCTGGCGCGCCGTCCAGGGCGATGGCGGGCATACCGAAAGCGACGGCGTCTGGTGGCTCCTGCCCTACTGGATGGGACGCTACTACGGCTACATCCAGCCCCCTCAGTAGGTGTATGCAGATTTGGGTGGATCGGCCGCGGCGACTTGATTGCGAATGACGGCGCAGTAGCGTTGGGCCGCGCGGACCTCAGGCGCCGGAACGGGCCCGGCCTGGGCCAGGTCCACGATGTCCAGTGACCAGGTGCGGCCCCCGCGAGCCTTTTCCGGTTGCACGTGCTCTCGATAGACCGGCACGTATTCATGGCCCGCGATGAACTGCTGTCGTTGGGTTGCGGGCAGACCCCACACGGCACCGATCAGCCCTCCGCTGACGCGGGCGGCGTAGCGGAAGCTGGCGGTGATGCTGTGCGTTCCGGCCGGGATGTGATACTCACGCACCCCATCGGCCCCGATGCACGATGGCTGCACGTTCCGGCCGTCGATGCGCAGGATGCGCAATTCCTCTGTGTTGACCACCATCAGGGCGCGCGTCGCCTGGATTGTGGGCGATTGCCATGGCCCGCGTGGCGTGCACCGGCTCCCACAGCGCGAACAACAACCCCCCGGAACCAGCGTCACGCTGCCCAACAGCAGCGCCAGCAAACGATGTGAACGAACGAACATAACCCCACCTCCTCAAATAGAGCGACTTGGCTCACTCATCCGTGGCATCGACTTCGCAATGGCAGTTGAACCCCCCTGGTGCGACGCCCCCGTCTGACCCCATGGATTGTAGGCCGGACAGATCCCGGCGTCCACCGTTTTCCTCGCGACGGTGCATACCAACACGCCAAGGCGGCCTATTTGCCCGCGTTGGTGGACCACTCCTTGAGCCATTTGCTGTAGGCCTGTGCCTCCCTGACCTCCGGCTCAACGTCGGCGCCGGCCTCGGCCAGATCCACGACTTCCAGGCGCCAATAGAGTTCCGGCGGGTTGAACACGTTGGTCGCGACATTCGCGGCGTCGGTCTCATTGTCGGGGCGGGCCCCCGGATGCTCGCGGTGCAGGGCCACGTACTCGTGACCCGCCAGCAGCACGAATGTATCCGTTAGTGGGCGTCCGTGCGTATCGGCCAGCAAGCCCTCACTGGGTGGCTCCGCGTGGCGGAAGACTGCGGTAAAGCTGTGCTCTCCCGGGTAAAGATGGTACTCGCGCATGCCCCCTTGGCCGATGCAGGTCGGGTGCGCCTTCTTGCCGTCAATGTACACGATGCGCAGATCCTCCTGATTGACCAGCAGGAGCGTACGCGTCACCTGCACCGTCGGCGATTGCCACAGACTGCGCGGCGTGCAACGATCCCGGCCACACTCCTGACAACACCCGGCCAAGACCAGCACCAGCGACAGCGAGACGCACAGGGGCAACACGAAGAAATGATTGGTTCGTGGACACATAACCCCACCTCCTTGTAGAGTTATCATTCTGTCGATCGTTCCGCACCGACCCAAACAGTCGTGCGATCGATGCGTTCCCAAACTACGCGGCCAGTCTATATGGCCCGAGCCCATTTGTCAAGGGTTTTGTCCGCAGATGCTCCCAGAAACCCCTGGAACGGCTCAGATGCCGGGTTGACGAGCGTCGCGACAGTGTCTCGACACCGCTCAAACCTCCGGCCCGGCGCTCTTCTCCGGCTCGGGCTTCGGCTCGGGCTCGATCTTCTTCTCCGGCGGGGCTGCGTTGGCCTGCGCCTGCTCCATTAGAGTGTGGACCCAATCCTCGAAGAAGAGCGGGTACAGGTTGATCTTCTCCGTGGCCAGTTGCAGCCCGTCGTACGAGGTCCAGGCCTTCATCTGCGCTTCGCGTCCGGGAAACTGCTTGGCGAAGCGCTTCTTGTAGAGGCTCCGCAGGAGCTTCAATCGCTTGGCGCGGGTCTCTTCGTCCTTATCGACCGCGCGGAAGAACCGGCGCACGGCTGCGACGGTGGCTTCATCGCTGTTCTGAAAGTAGGGGACCAGACGCTTGGGAATGTCGTCGCGCAAGACGAACTCGTCGTCGATGGCGTGCAGTTCCATCTCGTCGGGTTCGTAGTGCAGCAATGGGTCGAAGAAGAAGACCGCCGGGTGGTAGTCCACGCGATGCCCGCCCAGGTAGATCGTGAAGACGTCGAGGCCGCGACCGTTTTGGAACAGCGTCGGGGGGCCGTCACCGATGAGGATCGTGTAGCAGAGCTTGTTGAAATCCTTGCGGTTGAAGCCCGTGATGTCGCGAAACGCTCTGCGCAGCTTGGGCAGCGTCGCCCGCCGCACGTCGTAGATGAGCAGCCGGGCCTTGGTCGTATCCTGGGCCATGCCTTGGAGCTGGTCGATTCGCTCGTCGAGCGTCTTGGCCCGCGCCCGTTTGATCCGGTAGTGACTCACCCGCTCGTCATTGCGGATCCGCCTGTGAATATCGGCGATGAGCACCGGATCGATACTCAGGATGAAGATGTGATTCCTCCGAGCCTCGTGGCTGAGGATGTCGTGCTTTTCATCGACCAGTGCTTCTCTTTCGATCACGTGCTAAGGCCCCCCTTAGTTCGAATTGCGGAACAGTCCGCGTATATCTATACGTTCGTGTGGGATGCTGGGTTCGCCCCGCCGCTGGCCGCCGCCCTTGCGGCGCGGGCCGGGATCCGATTTGCCGCGGGTGCTGCCGCCACCGCTCTGGCCTGGCTTCTTGTCCCCTTTCATCGACAGGCTGATCCGCTGCTTGGCCAGGTCCACGTCCAGGACCGTCACCATCACCTTCTGCTGAACCTTGACCACCTCGTTGGGGTCCTTGATGAAGCGGTCGGCCATCTGGCTGATGTGCACGAGCCCGTCCTGATGGACCCCGATATCGACGAACGCCCCGAACGCGGTCACGTTGGTGACGATGCCGGGCACACGCATGCCCACCTGGACGTCCTCGATTTTGTTGATCCCGTCGGCGAAGCTGAAGATCTCGAACTGCTCGCGCGGATCGCGCCCGGGCTTGGCCAGCTCCTGCACGATGTCGTTGAGCGTGGGCAGCCCGACCGTGTCGGTTACGTAGTCCTGAAGGCGAAGCTTGGTGCGCAGCGCCTGATCTTTCATCAGATTGGCCACCGAGCAGCCCAGGTTCGAGGCCATGGCGTCGACGACCCCATAGCTTTCCGGATGCACGGCGCTGGCGTCGAGCGGGTTGGCCGCATCGCGAATGCGCAAAAAACCGCCCGCCTGCTCGAAGGCCTTGGCGCCCAGCCGGGGCACCTTCAGCAGGGCTTTGCGCGAGTCGAAGGGGCCGTTGGCGTTGCGATATTCGACGATGTTCTGCGCCAGTTGCGGGCCGAGACCCGAGACGTACTGCAGCAGTTGCTTACTGGCGGTGTTGACCTCGACGCCTACGTTGTTGACGCAGCTGATCACGATGTCGTCGAGTCCCTGCTTCAGCGCCGTTTGGTCCACGTCGTGCTGATATTGGCCCACGCCGATCGATTTCGGATCGATCTTGACCAGCTCGGCCAGCGGGTCCATCAATCGCCTGCCGATCGAGACCGCCCCGCGCACGGTGACGTCCTCGTTCGGGAACTCGTCGCGGGCGACCTCGGACGCCGAATAGATCGACGCGCCGCTTTCGTTGACCATGATGATTGGGATGTTCCGCCCGAAGGGAACGTTGCGCACATAGGCCTCGGTCTCCCGGCTGGCGGTCCCGTTGCCGATCGCAATGACCTCGATCTCGAACTGCTCGCACAGCTTCTGGAGCTTGGCCACGTCGGCCTCGGCGCGGGCCTGGCCCGTGTGCGGATAGATGACATCGTTATGTTTCAACTGGCCCTGCGCATCGAGGCAGACGACCTTGCAGCCCGTGCGAAAACCCGGGTCCACGGCCAGGACGTTCTTGCGGCCCAGCGGCGCCGCCAGCAGCAGTTGCCGCAGGTTCTCGGCGAAGACGCGAATCGCCTCCTGATCGGCCCGCAGCTTCGCGCCCGCCAGGATTTCGGTTTCCATCGACGGCGCCAGCAGCCTCTTGTAACAGTCGGCGATCGCTTCCTGCACCAGTTTAGAGGACGCGCACGCGCCTTTGAGGAACAGCTTCTCGAGCATGCGGTGGGCTTGCTCCTCGGGCACGAGCACCTGAAGCCTCAGAATGCCCTCGCGTCGGCCGCGGCGCATCGCCAGGATGCGATGCGATGGCGCCTTGCTGACGGCCTCTTCCCACTCGAAATAATCCTCGTACTTGCGGCCTTCCTCTTCCTTGCCCGCGACGACGTGCGACTTGATCACGCCCTTGTTCGCGAAGAGCTCGCGGATCTGGGCCCGCGCTGTCTGGTCTTCGTTGATCCATTCGGCGATGATATCCTTCGCGCCCGCCAGCGCATCCTCGACCGACTCGACCCCCTTCTCCGGATCGACGAATGCCTCGGCCTCGGTAGCCGGATTGGTCGCGGGCTCCTGGGCGAAGATCAACTCGGCCAAAGGCTCCAGTCCCTTCTCGCGGGCGATGGTCGCGCGGGTCCGCCGCTTGGGCTTGTATGGCAGATAAATATCCTCCAGCGTGGTCATGGTCTCGGCCTGGCCGATTTTCTGCTTCAATTCGTCCGTGAGCAGGCCACGCTCTTCCAGCGATTTGAGAATCGCGTCCCGGCGGGCATCCAGGTCCTTGAGCTGGCCCAGCCGGTCACGAATCGCGGTGATCGCCACCTCGTCCAGACTGCCCGTGGCCTCCTTGCGATACCGCGCGATAAACGGGACGGTGCCCCCTTCGGCCAGCAGTGCGGCGGTGGCTCCCACCTGACCCGGCCGCAACGACAACTCCGACGCGATGCGCCCTACGTATACCTCGTTCACCAATCGTTCCTTCTCATTGAGGGTTTCACTCCAGTGGATGCACCCAACGCCCCGCAACTATAGCCGCCCACCCCCCATCTTTCAAGCGTCCTTGGCCATGCCCGCGCGCGTCCCGGGCGCTGGATGATCCGAAGCCCTTCTAATAGAGAGTCTACCCAAACGAGCGATCGTTTCATCTTTCTGGGCTATGCGGCCATATAGCCTTGCTGAGAATAGGCTCCCCCACGAGTCAAACAGGCAAGCGAGAGCCTGCCCTGAGCCTGTCGAAGGGACGCTCGCCCTACCGAATCCCACACACTGGCCTTCGACCTCAAGGCTATGTTGTGAGATCGCCTCCGCCTGTCATTCCCGCGCAGGCGGGAATCCAGACTGCCACGACCAGCTTCCGGGTCCCGCCCCTCACAGGAGCGATAGAGTCGGCGTCGCCAGGTGTCGGGAAGGTCCTGCAAAACGATTCGCTCAAGCGCCAGCCCCATCACGAGCCCATTCGCAAGCTGCGGATGGTCGCTCCCCAGTCAACCATCCCCAACTCCTCTGGAGTTGAGGCTGCCACCCGCCGACCTGATCGGGGGCTCCGAATCCAGACTGCCGCGACCAGGTTCCGGGTCATGATCCCTCACAGGGCGATAGAGTCACCGTCGCCACGCATCGGGAAGACGTGTGGCAGCCTCAAGGCGCAGCCTTGGGGATGGCGAATCGATCTCTGGCTGCGTGTTAGGAAGGACCTTCAGAAATGATCAACCCCAGTCAACCATCCCCAACTCCTCCGGAGTTGAGGCTGCCACCCGCCGCGAATGGATGGCCGATAGAGCCAACTGGAACATCATTCGCTAAGCCAAGGTTCTTCACAGCCGACAATCATTCATCTTGATCGACGCGAGCTTTCTACTCCCGCTATTGCCCGGCGGGGGTGATCCAGGGGGCATCGAGGGTGGTTGCTGTCGGGAACATGCCGTATACTGTGGGGCGAGATCCGAGCGCGTTGTTGTGCGAGGTATAGGATACCGCCGCTATTGAAGTTATGAGGGACGAAACATGAAGAAGCTGATTGTCGTATCAATTATCGCTTTGGCCTGCGTGTCGTGCCAGTCGCTGTCGCGTAGCCATTCCATGAGTTTGTTCAACGGCAAGGACCTTTCGGGCTGGCACGTTGATGTCCCGAAGATGGACAACGACCCCAGCGTCCAGAGTCCGTTCATCGTGCGGGACGGGATGCTCGTCAGTCTGGGCACGCCCGGCGGGCACCTGATCACCGACGCGGTCTATCAGAACTTCCGCCTCGATATCGAATACCGCTTCGCCGGCGCGCCGGGCAACTGCGGCGTCCTCGTCTACGCTTCCACGCCGCGCGCCCTGTACAGCATGTTCCCCAAGTCGCTCGAAGTGCAGATGCTCCATCAGAACGCGGGCGACTTCTGGTGCATCGTCGAGGATGTCACCGTGCCCGACATGGAGAAGCGGCGCGGGCCCAAAGAGAAATGGGGCATCACCGAGGGCAAGAACCGCCGCATCGTCAACCTCACCGACGGTTCCGAGAACCCGGTAGGCGAGTGGAACAACATGGTCATCGAGTGCGTCGGCAATGCGCTGAAGGTGTGGGTCAATGGCGACCTGGTCAATTACGGCTACGACTGCACCGCCGATAAAGGCCAGATCGCCGTTCAGGCCGAAGGCTCGGAAGTCGAGTTCCGCAAGCTTCAGTTGACCCCGATCAAAAAGTTCAGCTCACCGTAATCGGTTTGGACGATTCCCAGAGGCCGTGGATGTTGCAGTAGGCCATCGCGTGCAAGACGCCCGATTTGGCGATCTTCACATTGGTCACGGCCTCGTGGTGCGTGTAGACCGGACCCTGGTTCGGACCTTCCGCCGATTCGCCGTGCGCGCAGAACTCCACGTGCGCCACTTCGTGCGCGAACTTGCCGCCCTGGTCGTGGTAGTAGAGTCGAATCCAGCGGATGTGGTGCTCCGTCGTGTTCGGATGTGCCACTTCCTTGCCCAGTGTCACCGTCACCTGGAAGACCTCGTCCGCCTTCACCGTGTCGGGGCAATCGATGGCCGGGACGTGCTTCTCCTTTTTCCAGTCGGCACTTTGGATGTGTTCGCTCAGGTTTGCCATACGCTCGACTCCTTTCGTCTCTTCGCTCGCGATCGTTCGCTCTGTCGTTGGTTGTTTCGCTCTGAGCCTCGTCTATTGCGGTGGTTTGCACCGGCTGCATGGCCGATGACGCACCTTTGCCCGAGTCAGGGGCATCGCGATTTTCGACCGTCCCACAAACCGGCAACTGCGCCGATGGTAGTAGCGATCGCCACGCACCACCCAGACGATCGGCTCGTTCACCTGCTCTTTGCGGGCCGTGACCGTCTGCGCCGCGCCCGGCTCGATCCGCGCGCCGGGCTTCTCGCGTACCATCACGTAGGCTCCCAGCGCCGCCGCGGCGATGCATTCGAGAATCGCTGCCGTCCAGATCAGGAAACGCAATGCTCTCGTCATCTCATCAGCCCCCTATGAAGGCGCGTTAGACGATAGCTCCATTGTACGACGTTGCATCGGATATCTCACGTCTCAAATCTCAGTTCCCATGCCTCGCCTGTCGCATGCGGCTCGTGGCCCTCGCGGGGAGCGTGAACAACGCATCGGACCTGGATCTCCCGGTTACACCCGGGGCATACCGGGTTTGGGGACGGGCCGGATCGAGCCATCCCATGCCGCGATGTCGGGCGGCGTCAAATGGAGGTCGGAGTTCAGGATTTCGTCCCACATAACGTGCTTGCCGGTATAAGCCGACTCGCGTCCCATGATGGCGGTCAAGGTCGATTCACACAGAAGGCGGGTGTCGTTGACGATCTCGCCCCGCCGCAGCGCCGCGATGAAATCAATGTGCTCCTGGCCGTGGCTCTCGTGCTGATCCGAGTGGGGCCGGAAGACCCTGGGGTTATCGCCCGTGAACTCGGCCTGGCGCCCGACCAACTTGGCCCAGCCCTTCGTGGCCTTGACCTCTTCGCCGATCTTCGCATCCGTCCCCTGGATCTGGCGGCACATGCTCGTCAGGCGGACGCCATTGGCGTATTCGAACTCGACGGTGAAGTGATCGTAAATGTTGCCCCCGCGGTCGGTGTGGTACTGGCGCCCGCCCATGCCGTAGGCCTTGACGGGATGGCCCTGCATGATCCAGTTGCAGGCGTCCAGGTTGTGGATGTGCTGCTCGACGATGTGGTCGCCGCAGAGCCAGTCGACGTGGAACCAGTTGTGGAAATGGTACTCGGGCAGGCTCATCCCAGGTTCCCGCTCGCGGTACCAGATATTGCCCGTGTTGAAGTAGGCGTAGAGGGCCATGACCTCGCCGAGCTGGCCATCGTGAATCGCCTTGACCAACTCGATGGTGTGGAAGACGTGGCGACCGTTGAAGCCGGCCAGCAGACCGAGGCCCTTGCGCTTCATCTCGTTTTCGAGCGCGAGGATACGCCGCACGCCCGGCGCATCGGTCGCGCACGGCTTCTCCGCAAAGACATGGACACCTTTCTGGACGGCGTATTCGATGTGCTCCGGCCTGAAGCCTGGAGGCGTGCACAGCAGGACGTAGTCGATGCCCGAGTCGATCACTCTTTTGTAAGCATCGAGACCTGCGAAGCAGTGGTCGGGCCTGACCCTGATGCCGTCTTGCAGCCGCCTGTTGCCCTGCGTGAGCCTCGACAACTGAGCGAGGCTGCGCTCGACCTTTTGCCTGAAGATATCACCCATTGCCACCAGCTTAATATTCGTGCCGGCCATCACCGCGTCGCGGGCGGCGCCGGTACCCCGGCCCCCGCAACCGACGAGTCCAACGCGGATGCGGTCGTTCCCGGCTGCGTGCGCACGCGGGACCATCGCGAGCCCGGCCAGGGCGGTCATTTGACTACTGGTCTTGAGAAAACGACGACGGGTCATGGGGACTTTGTCCGGTTTCATGGCGTGGTACCTTTCTCTCGAGTTAACGTTTGTCGTCTCTGAGAAGAACTGGTGGGGACGCGCGTCTCGATCGGCAAGACCGCGGGGCCCTCCCGATCGGCTCCGAAAAGCGTCTTCCCGAGAGAAATGGTAGCACGAGGGCGCTGCCGGCACAAGAGGGTCAGCCCCCTCGATCTGCTATGTTGCGGCAAGCTGAAACTCGCCGCTTCATGGCCCGAGGCCGCTTCGGTTCGGACGTCATGCGACTGTCAGCCCTGCGAACCCTCCGGTCCCGACGTACTGCCTTCCGGGAAACAGGGCAGGCTCTCGTCGATATATGCCCAGGGCAGCGCACATTTCGTCCAGATCTGGCAGCTCGGCTTGACCAACTCCGCTTCGTCGAGGCAGCCGGCCTTGAGGAAGACCCTATCGGGGCACTTCTCCGCCCGCGTGAACAGGGGCGACCCGCAATTCGGACAAAACTGGCGCGTGATCTTCCGGCCACTGTCCGCGCTGCCGGTATATCCTCTGACTTCGCCCGAGAGGATACGCAGATCCGCCACCCGGGCGAGCACGCCCACCGTGTACGGGCCCCCGGTCGCTTTGCGACAGTCGTCACAATGGCAATAACTGGCGTCTCCCGGGTCGGCCGTGCACTCATAGCGCACCGC